>Ga0224558_1000262_pt1 | contig 62512 bp, 48 predicted proteins | sample 714S32024metaG_FD_180682 | JGI IMG/M metagenome (GOLD analysis project Ga0224558, IMG submission 180682) | Peat soil microbial communities from Stordalen Mire, Sweden - 717 S3 20-24 | ecosystem: Environmental > Terrestrial > Soil > Wetlands > Peat | place: Sweden: Norrbotten County, Stordalen... | reverse complement strand
CAACTGGGTCAACCGGGTCAACCGGCGCGACTGGAGCGACCGGGCCAACTGGCGCAACTGGAGCAACCGGAGCAACGGGAGTGACCGGAGCTACCGGGTCTACCGGCGCAACTGGGTCAACCGGGTCAACCGGCGCGACTGGAGCGACCGGCGCAACTGGGTCAACCGGCGCAACTGGGTCAACCGGGTCAACCGGCGCAACTGGCGCAACTGGCGCGACCGGGCCAACTGGAGCGACTGGAGCAACTGGCGCAACTGGGGTTACAGGGTCTACTGGTGCTACAGGATCTAGTGGCATATTAAACTTTGCAGATTTTTATGCGTTGATGCCTCCTGATAATGCAGCAACAGTTGCTCCCGGTACAGATGTAAGCTTTCCGGAAAATGGACCAACTAGCGGGACTACTATTACCAGTACTAGTCCCAGTACATTTAACTTGTCTGCAATTGGCACTTATGAGGTCTTGTTTCAGGTGAGCGTGACCGAAGCGGGCCAACTGATTTTAACTCTCAATGGCGCTGACCTAGCCTATACGGTGGTCGGGCGAGCAACAGGTACTATTCAGATAACAGGAATAGCTCTTGTGAATACGACAGTCGTCAATTCAGTACTCACTGTACGAAATCCTGCTGGCAATGCAACGGCGCTAACCATCACTCCAGTCGCTGGAGGAACAAGACCTGTTTCAGCGCACCTTATTATCACTCAAATCGCATAGAGGAAAATAGGATAGCATACTCTATTCAATATCAATGCCGGCGTCCGTTTTGTCAGTTCGTCCATGAGAAACGATAAATGGTGGCGCGATAGGGATTGAACGCATCGCGCCCTTTATCTACTCCTGCTTGATCTTCATCGACTTATTTTGGAGAATTATTTTATTTTTTTGGATAACTATTTTATTTGCTAACGCACGTTACAGGACACGGGCAATATAAGAAAAACCGCAAACTCAGCGGTCTGCGGTCTCCATTATTTTTCCATATTCTTGACATCCAATTTGGGATCGTGCTTGCGGACACATATTGATATTTCGGGATTTCTAGGGATCTGTTCGCCACCCCGTAAATTGTTTAATAAGTCCTATAATCCTTATGCCACAAGCCTTCCATAAAATATAATGGTCGGGGTGAAAGGATTTGAACCTTCGACCTCACGGTCCCGAACCGTGCGCTCTGCCAAGCTGAGCTACACCCCGAACGACTCGCATTCCCTATTGTAATGTTTTTATCGCCGGGCGTCAACCTGGCGATCAACTTCGGGCGCGAGCCGTACGAGAAAACCGGCGACAATATCTGGGACCCGAATAGATCCTACCTGCGCACCAGGAACACCACGATCACCAGTACGCCCAGCAACAGGCGATACCAGACGAAGGGAGCGAAGCTCTTCTTTTGTAGGTAGCGCAGCAGGAAACCGATGCTGGCCATGCCGGCCAATAACGACACGACAACGCTGATCCAAAAATTAGGGGAGATCGCCCCAGGCACCTTTAATAGGTGCGGCACCTCAACCAGCCCCGCCCCCAGGATAATTGGCGCCGACAGGAGGAAGGAAAAGCGTGCCGCCGCCTCCCGGGTGAAACCGGTGGCCAGACCGGCAGTCATGGTGATCCCGGAGCGGGAAACACCGGGGATGATAGCCAGCGCCTGTGAGAAGCCGATCAGGAGGCTGGCGCCCAGGGTGACCTTCTCCAGCTTGAGGCGCTTGGAACCCTGGATGTCCACCCAATAGAGCACCAAACCCATGATGATCAGCATGAACGCGATCAGCAATGGACTGCGCAAGGCGTTTTCCGCCTTACTCTCTAGCAGTATGCCAAAGATGCCTCCGGGGATGACCGCCACCACCAGGCACCAGAAAAGGCGGCTCTCCACTGTCGCCTTGCCTTTCAGCAAGGCGACCCAGGCGGCTGCGATCAACCGCACCCAGTCGCGCCAGAAGAAGATCAGCACCGCTACCAGGGTTCCCATGTGCAGAGCGACGTCGAAGGCCAAGGACTTGAACACGCTCTCGTCCCAGCCGAAAAACCAGGGCACCAGGATCAGGTGGGCAGTACTGGAGATCGGCAGGAACTCGCCCAATCCCTGTATCAGCCCCATAACAATAGCCTGGAGGATAGTCACGCGTATGTCCCCCTTGAAATTCGTCCGTGCTGGCTCTGCCCGCACTTTAACCATACGTCACAGATTTTAACACAGAGCTACTTTGAAAAAAAGTTTATACTACCTGATTCCATCGGGTGCCCACTTATTCAGCGGACGCGCCGCACGCTGCTTCGCCCCCGGGACATCTCCACCAGGTAGGCAACATCGGCGGAGTCGGCCAGGTGCTGGTTGTGGGATACCATGATCACCTGGCGTCCGAGGCTCTGGCTGAAGCTCTTCAAAAACTGGGCCACCTGGGGCGAGAACTCCTCGGAAACGTGCTTGGCCGGTTCGTCCAGGATCACCGGGCCGCCCACCGGCGGGCGAAAGGCCTGCAGCAGGGCCAGGCGCAGGGCCAGGGAGATCACGTCGACCACCCCGCCGCCCCGGGCGTCCTGGGGCGCCGTCTCCACCCTCAGGTCTCCCCCGTAGTTGGAGCACACGTAAAACTCCGCCTCTGGCCGGTCGCGCTTATCCTCGATCACCACCTTGAAGTCCAGGTCGCCCCCGAAGACGAACTGCAGGGCCTGGGTGACCATGAACTCCACCTGGCGCCGCCCCTGTTCCCGGGCGTGGCTGGCCGCCTCCTGGAGCAGCAGGCGCACTCTCTCCAAGCACTCGACGCTGTCCCTGACTTCTACCAGGCGCTTCTCCCGTGCCTCTTTATCCTGCAGCAGTTTCAGCTCTTCGCCCCGCTGCCGGTGGTAGACCGCCTTGACCCGGTCGAGGGATTGCTTGAGGGCGCCCAAGTCGCTGCTCATTGACCCTGCTCCTTCAGCAACTCCCAGGGGATCAGCCCATTGGCCTCCGCCAGCAGCCGGTCCATCTCCTCTTTCAGGGCGGCGATCTTCTGCTCCAACTCCTCGGGCTTGACCCCAAACTCCGCCGCCTTCTGGTACAGCTTCCCCCGCTGCTGCTCCAGCAACTCCTTCTGGCTGAGCGCCCGCGACCGCAGATCCCTGGATCTGCGTAGCGCCTCCTTGAGGTGGTTGATCTGCTTGTCGTACTGTGCCTGCTCCTTTGGCGCCTGCACCATCATCCCCCCACTCTTTTTAGTGATGAGTAATGAGCGCTTGATTTTGTTTTTGCTTTTTCACTCAGCACTCAGCACTTGAGTTTACCGGTACTCGGACAGGGCGCGCCCGACCGCCTCCGGCGTCAAATCGCCGAAGCAGACCGGGCAGCGGCCGAGGCGGGACAGCAACTTGCCGTAATCATCCAACAACTGCTCCATTTCCTTCTGATAACGCTCTGCCGCCAGGCTTGCTCCATGATAGTTGACCTCTTCCTCCTGCCAATCCTGCCAGAGTTCAGATATAATATGTAGCGTTTGCAAACCATCACCGGCGGCCGCCAGACAGGCGTCGATCCTTTCCAGGTTTACGGTCTGGACTGCTATCCGGTCGGAATCCTGCCAGGAAGCCGTCACTGCCGCCAGGTCACCGGCCGCCCCGGTCAACTCCGACCACTGACGATACAAGGCATCAACCCGCTGTACGGCGGACTCGGCCTCGGGCACAGCGCCGGTACGGCCGGCAACCTTTTCGGCTCTGGCCATTTGACCGGCAGTCTGGGAGATCTCTCCGTCCAATTGAACCAGTCTTGCATAGTCTCCAAGCAAGGTTTCCAGGCTGCCCAACCGCTGTTCGGCCTCGCCCAGCATCACCAGGACGGCGATCCTGCCCAGGGACGATTCCAGTTGCTGCTCCACCTGACTCAGGTCGTCGGAGATGGCCGACAGGTTTCTGTAGAGCAGGGCTATGGATTCCAGTTTCCGCGTCCGTTCCTCGGCCTGCTCCAGAAGGTCAAGGGCTGTCAAGGCCTGATCGGCCTCCGCCAGGGCGATTGACGACTCCCGCCACTGGCGTTGCAGTTCTTCCAGGGAGGCCACGGCAGCAGTGATGACTTCCATCCGGGCGACCTTCTCATCCAGGCGTCTGATCCCGGTCTCCAAATCCGTCAGGTGGGTGTAGCCGCCGAGAGCCGATTCGATACCAGCGATGCCGGCAGCCAGCTGTCCATCCTCCTCCCGCAGGCGGCGGAGGTCGGTGGCGGTCGATTTCTGTGCCCAGTCCAGGATATGGACGCCACCCAGTTGCCCGATCACCTTGGCCCTGACAGCCCCGTTCTCGGCCAGCAAAAATGGCCCGTCCAACTGAGCGCCGAAGTTCAGCTCCACGCTGTTGTGCTCATCGACCTGCACCTTTCTGACATCTAATGCCCGAATGATCTCCAGGGAAATCTCGCGCAAGTCCACATAGACCTGCTCGCTTTCACCGGGACGCTGCAAGATGTATTGGTTCTCTTTCTTGCCGGCTGTACTCCGCAGGCGGGCGATCTTGGTGCCGTCATCCATTTCTACGGTAACGCAGCAGGTGCGCGCCCATGCACTGATAAAGTTGGCTCCTCGCGGTTCGTTGTAGAACAGCCACCGCAGCGCCCGCACCAGGGCCGACTTGCCGAAGTCCGAGGGCCCGACGATCACGTTCAGCCCGGGTCCGAAGATGACCTCCGAGTGTTCGTGGGACTGAAAATTCTCCACCGTCAACTTGCGCAAGCTGCTCATGACTCGCCCTCCCCCCGGGCCAGCGCCTCCTCGGCCAGGCCGACGCGCCGCAGGGCCTCTGACCTGATCCTGGGCTCCAGTTGCTCGCTCCGGGCGATCTCCTCCACCAGGAGCCGCACGTCCGCCCTCTGATAGGAGCCGGCGGCCTTGATCTCCGCCAGGTAACCGGCCAGCCGCTCCTCCCGGAAGGAGGCTTCTTCCTGCATGCTCCGGTCCAGGACGTCCTCTCCCGGCGGGGCGCTCTGCAGCCTGATCTTCTCGAATACCGGCCGGCTGCCGCCCAAGTCGATATAGATCACCTGGACCGGGCGCCGCATCTCCAGGGGGTGGTTGGAGAGACGCGCCAGGGCGCCGGGGTTGAGAAAGCGCCTGCCGTCCCGTTCTGCATCCGCAAACCCCAGGTGGTTGTGGCCGGCCAAGGTGAAGTCCGCCTCGGTCTCCCAGATCTGCTCGACCAGGGTATAGAAGGGGCCCGGGAAGGAGGCCCGGTCGAGCAGCATCCCGTGCACCATGTGGATGGCGTAGTCGCAATTCCTTTTCTGCACCACGTAATCCTCCCGGGGGTCGCGGCGGTCCATCTCGAAGTGGTAGCCCCGCCCCGTAAGCTGGAGCCGCAGATCGCCCTTGGTCAGATAGACCGGCGCCCGGCCGATCATCCGGACGATCCCCACCCGGGCGGCCAGACCTAGCATGGTGCGGGGCAGCGTCTCCTCATTGTTCCCGAACAGGTCGTGGTTGCCGGCAATGATATAGACCGGGGCCGGAAACTGCTGGTAGATCTCCAGAAAGTCGGCACAGACGCTGATGGCCGGGGCCGGCACGTCGTAGAAGTCGCCCCCGTGCAGGATGTAGTCCACTTCCCGCTCCCTGGCGATATCCGCCACCTCCCGCAGCTTGGCGGCCAGGGTGGCGGGAAAGTTGTCCTTCCGGTTGGCGGGGGTAGTCCCCCGCTTGTGGTCATCGGTAAGAAAGAGCAGGCGCATATGTACTCCTCCAACAACTAACGGTCAACAGCCATCTTGCCTGATCATGGCAGCCAGCCGCTTGCTAAAGAATTCGTCGCCGGCTTCCTGCTTTCCTCCATTACCGGCTCGAGTATAGGAAAAACTCTGCAAATTCGACATGCAAATTCGAAAGAGCTTGAACCGGCGTCGTTTATTGATTACAATAAACCAGGATGGGGCACTTCCTCTCTCTGCCATCCCTGACCCGCCCGCCTCGAACCGAAACCGGTTATGATAAATAACAACCAGGACTGTAACTTGCTTTGGACTATTCTTTCGAAAGGGGTAACCCAATGCCATATGCGGTGATCATGGCCGGTGGCCGCGGGGAAAGATTCTGGCCGAAGAGCCGCCAGAACCTCCCCAAGCAGTTCCTTAGCCTGCTGGGCGACCGGACGATGTTGCAGAAAACAGTGGACCGGCTCAGGCGATTGGTCGAGCCGGAGCAGATTTACATCGTCACCGGCAAGGCATACTATGATTTAGTTCTCGACCAGGTGCCCGAAGCGCTCAAGGAGAACATCATCCTGGAGCCGGTCGGCAGGGATACGGCGGCGGCGATCGGACTGTCGGCGGTAGCGATCTCCCGGAGGGACCCGGACGGGGTGATGATCGTCCTGCCCGCCGACCACTACATTGCAGATGAGGAGCACTTCTGCGAGGTCTTGGAGAGCGCGGTGGCGGCCGCCGCACCCGGAAGCGCCCTGGTCACCATCGGCATCACCCCGAACCGCCCGGAGACGGGCTTCGGCTACATCGCCCGCGGACGGCTGTATGATGTCATCGAGGGTAACCCGGCCTACATGGTCGACAGATTCACGGAAAAACCCGATTACGAGCGCGCCCTGGAGTACCTGGCGCGCGGCAACTATTACTGGAACAGCGGCATCTTTGTCTGGAGAGCGGACCTGATCCTCCATGAAATCGAGAGGCGCCTGCCCGGGCTTCACGCAGGCCTGTTACAGATCGCCGGCGCTTTTGGCACCGAGGGTTATGATTCAACACTGCTTAAGATTTTCACCGATCTGCCGAAGATCTCCATTGATTACGGAGTGATGGAAAAGGCGGGCAACGTGCTGGTGCTGCCCGGAAATTTCGGCTGGGACGACGTCGGCTCCTGGACTGCGCTGGAGTCATACAAGGAAAAGGACGAACGGGGGAATTGCCTGGAGGGCAGGGGTGTCCTGGTCGACACCAACAACACCCTGGTATTAACCTCTGACAAGGTAGTGGCCACCCTGGGCGTGGAAGACCTGATCGTGGTGGAAGGACGGGATAGCATCCTGATCTGCCACAAGGATCACGCCCAGGAGATCAAAAAAGTGATCAGCGCTCTGCATGAGCAGGGCTATAAGGAGGTGCTGTAATTGAGCATAAACCCCCTGATCTTCCGGCAGTATGACATCCGCGGCCATGCCGGGCAGGACCTCACCGACGAGACAGCCAGGCTGATCGGACAGGCTTTCGGGACCTACGTCCAGGAGCACGGCTCAAACCAGGTGCTGGTAGGACGGGACAACCGCCTCAGCTCCGGGAGGCTGCGGGATGCCCTGGTGAACGGCCTGATGGCCAGTGGTTGCCTGGTCATAGACCTTGGGACTGTGGTGACGCCGATGCTCTACTACGCCAGAGTCTTCTTCCGCATCGACGGCGGGGTGATGATCACCGGCAGCCATAACCCTCCTGAAGAAAACGGCTTCAAGCTGGCCTGCGGCGAGGGCACCATCTACGGCAACGAGATCCTGTCCCTCAAGGAGATAATCGAGGACGGCAGGTTCCGGTCCGGCAGCGGGAGCCGCCAGGAGCAGAGCATCATCGAACCGTACCGGGCGATGTTAAAGGAAAAGATTATTTTGGGCCCCCGCCGGTTGCGGGTTGTGGCGGACTGCGGCAACGGCACCGCCTCCCTGTTTGCCGAAGAAATCCTGAAGGCTTGGGACTGTGAGGTGACGCCGCTCTACTGTGAATCAGACGGCCGCTTCCCGCACCACCACCCGGACCCGGTAAAAACAGCCAACTTGGCGGAACTGAGGAGAACAGTGCAGCAGCAGGGCGCCGATCTGGGCATCGCCTATGACGGTGATGCCGACCGGATCGGCGTGGTCGATGAACTGGGGCAGGTGATCTGGGGAGACAAGCTGATGTGTCTTTACTGGCGGGAGATTCTGGAGCGCCATCCCGGTTCCCTGGCGATCATCGAGGTAAAGTGCTCCCAGGCCCTGGTGGACGAGGTGACGCGCCTGGGAGGCCACCCGCTGTTATACAAGACCGGCCACTCCCTGATCAAGGCAAAGATGAGGGAGACCGGAGCAGTTTTCACCGGGGAGATGTCCGGACACATGTTTTTCGCCGACGAATACTATGGTTATGACGATGCCTTCTATGCAGCGGGCCGGCTGATCCGGATCCTCTCCAACACTTCCCAGACCCTCTCGGAGTCCCTGGCTCATATACCGGTGTACTACGCCACGGCAGAAACCAGGGTTCCCTGCGCCGACGAAGTCAAGTTCGACGTCGTGGGCAAGCTGGTAGAGCACTTCCGCCGCAGTTTCCAGGTGGTCGACGTCGACGGGGCCCGGGTGCTCTTCCCCGAAGGGTGGGGCCTGGTCCGGGCATCGAACACCCAGCCGGTGTTGGTGGCCAGGTGTGAGGCCAAAACGCCCGAAGGCCTGGAACGGATCTGCGGCATTATGAAACAGGCCATACTGCAGTATTCTGAAGTGGGTGATTTTGATTGGGAGCGCTAGACACCGAGGCCCTGTTCGACCGGAGCATTGCCGAAGCTCTGGATAAGGCCGCCAAACTGACCGGCGTCAACCTGGTGGTAGGAGTGCCATTCTATAACGAGAAGGAAACTCTTCCCCAAGTGTTGCAGGTGATCGAAAAGGGACTGGCCAATGTCCGGGCGCAGAGCAACGCCCTGATCGTCTGCGTAGGCGATCCCAGAGGGGCTGAGGTCTTGGAGGCCATCGCCGGGATCGATCTTCAGGTTCCACACCTGGAGATTCTGATGCTGCCGGGCAGCAACGGCAGAGGGGCGAGCATCCGGGCGATCCTGGAGATAGCCGACCTGCTGGATGCCGACGTCCTGCTCTTCACCGCCGACCTAGTTCCCGAGGCCAGCTATGGACTGCAGCCGGACTGGGTTCGGCGCATCCTGGAGCCGATCAGGACCGAATACGACTTCGTGATCACCACCATCCGGAAGAACTATTTCGAGGACTGCCTGAACACCCTGCTGGTAGCGCCGCTGCTGGAGGTTTTCTATGGATACAGGATTCACAGCACCCTCAGCGGTGTCTATGCCATCGCCAACGATATCGTGGAGGACATCGTCAACGAGATCAAATTCTGGGAAGATGTCACCGCAGATTACGGAATCGACCCCTGGCTGATCACCAGGGTGATCCGCTGGAACAAGAAGATCTGTGAGGTAGAACTCGGGATCAAGATGGAGAACATCTATCTCGAGAAATTGAACTATGTTTTCAAAGTCCTGGCCAAGACCATGTTCGAATGTATCAAACGGGACGAGGACTTCTGGCTGACAGGCAACTTCATCCGCAGAACCCCCGACATCTACTGGAACAAGTATCGAGACAGCCCCTATGAGCCCAAATACTCCACCTACGGCATCGCCACAGTCTTCAGACGCGGCCTGACCCAATACAAGAGCATCTTCGAGTCAGTCCTGCCGGATGTGCTCTCTGCCGACCTCGAGCGGATTGGCGCCGCCAGTGAACTCCACTTCGACAGCCAGATATGGTCGCATACCGTGTACTGGTTCCTGTTCTATTATTGCTTCATCTCCGGCGTCAACAGCGACGACGTGTTGAATGCCCTGGCCGACGCCTTTTTCGGCAGGCTGGCCAGCCTGTTGGAACGCACCCACAACCTGCGGGAGGAGTTGAAGATCGTCGCCAGCATCAAGCCACACAACCTGTCAGCCAACGAGATGGTCGCGGCCATGGAGGACCAGCGCAACTCCTTCCTGCTGCTGAGGGACGACTTCATCAAAATGTGGGAAAAGAAGGCCCTGGAGCTAAAACCGCCGATCATTCCGGAGCACTACCTGGAATTTATTCCGGGCATTCCCATCGCCCTGCCCAAAGAGCTCGAGGGGCGCGGAGGCCGGGTCGTCTGGAGCGAGGGCATGTTCAACCGCCTGCAGTCCAAGTACCAGGAAGCCTTCAACAACTTCATCTACAACAGCCTGGGAGTACCCGAAAACAGCGACTCCCGGACTGTGGCCAAGCGCCTCAAAGATTTCATGGGAGAACTGGAGTTGGCCATGGACCGGCTGTTGCCCGGCGATCCGTTCACACCCGAAGGCGCCGGGGAGATCGTCGACGGATTGTTCAAACAGCTTCCCTCACGCACGATGTTCTACATAGAAGACGAGATCCTCAAGGAGGCGCTGCTGCGCTTCGCCCCGCTGAACTTGATGATCCCGGCCGGTTGCAATACCTCGCGGGTTCTCCTGGAAAGAATGGGTGTCCGGGATGCCATCACCCTGGCCAACCTGATCGAGAACCGGAAGTGGGCTGACGGCCTTCTGTTCTGGATACTGGACAACATCAAGCCAGAGCAACTCGGCGAAGTGGAGTTCCGGCCGATCGTCCTCGGCCCCAACGTCCTGGGCGGCAATGTTCAACTGGGTACGATTTCCGACCTGAACAAGCTCACCGCCCGGGTCGTGATCCGGCCGCTGAGCAAGGGGATGGGCGGGGACTACCCGAAGGTGCGCTTTGCCCTGTTCATCGAGCGGCACATCATGATCGCCAGGAACTACTCCTCCCTGCTGCGGACCTATTCCAGGGAGCGCAGGAACCTCGGCCTCAAGATCCGCAACTCGCTGATCGGGCGCTACGAGACCACCGCCTTTTCCGTGCACAACATCTTCGAAAACTTCCACCACCGCGCCCTGGTTGGCCAGTTTCGCAACACAGCCAGGCTCTTGGGAAGTGAGAGGCATGATGTGGGTGAGTGCCCGCCCGGGTACCCGCTTGCGGGTGTGGCGCCGACAGAATGCATTGGTGTGGCCAATGCCAACGATAATCTCACATCCAACCCCTCACCTCTCACATTTCAGGACGCCAGGCTGCTGGAGATGATGTGCGAGGGCTATGGCCTGAGCCAGGTCCTGGCGGACGGCGCCTTCATCCCCTGCTCCGCCTGGAGTTGGGCCAGCTACAGCTACAAGGGCGGTCGGGACATTCCCACCCCGCTGTCCAGCCACGTGGAAGAGAAATGGTTCAACCACGACCTCCTGGAGGAGATCTACACCGAGTTGGGATATGACCCCGGGGAGATCATGCGCACGGTGAGCCAGTTCATCGGCGAGGGCCGGGCAAGCGAGAACCTGCTGGACACCTTGCTGGGGCTCAAGCAGAAGGACATCAACGTGGTGGTGCAGGAGACCCTGGACTACCCCCCCGCCAAACCGCTGGAACGATACCCGGACAACCCGATCCTGCGCCCGATCAGGGAGCACTACTGGGAGAGCAAGTACGTCCTGAACACGGCAGCGGTCCGGATCAGGGACCGGGTCTACCTGCTCTACCGGGGGTTCGGGGATGACGGGGTGTCGCGCATCGGCCTGGCGATCACCGATGGCTACCGGGTGCTGGAGAGGCTGCCGGAGCCAGTCTTCACCCCCCATGACGAGAAGGACAAGAAAGGCGTGGAGGACCCCCGGGCGGTGATTATCGAGGACAAGATCTACATGCTCTACACCGCCTACGACGGAGCGATCGCCCAGATCTCCGCCGCGGAGATCACCATCGACGATTTTCTGAACCGCCGGTGGGACCGCTGGGAGCGCATGGGCTTCGCTTTTCGGGACATCTGGGACAAAGACGCCATCCTGTTCCCCGAGAAGATCAACGGCAGGTACGTGATCTACCACCGGATCGAGCCCAGCATCTGGGTTTCCTACCTTGACAAGCTGGAGTTTCCGGCCCCCAAGGAAAGGCACTCCATCATCCTGGGGCCGCGCTCCGGCAGGATGTGGGACTCTCTGAAGATCGGGGCGGGATCCCAGCCGATCAAGACCAAGTACGGCTGGCTGCTGATCTACCACGGAGTGGACCGGGACCGGGTCTACCGCCTGGGCGTGATCCTCACCGACCTGAAAAACCCCGAGCGCCTGCTCTACCGTTCCCCCAATCCGGTGCTGTCCCCGGAGACCGTGTACGAGATCGGTGACGAGTATTCCTGGGTACCCAGGGTGGTCTTCAGTTGCGGAGCGGTGCCGGTCAAGGACAAGGCAGTGCTTGATGCGGACGATGAGATCCTGGTCTATTACGGCGCCGCAGACACCTACATCTGCCTGGCCACCGCCAGGGTCGGCGACCTGATCCCGGAGGCGATCAGGAAGAAAGTGCCGGAGCCACCGGCATCCTGACCCCATTCCCACTCAGGACCTGCCGGTACACCGCCAGGTAGTCCTGCACCATCCGCTCCCTGCTGAAGCGCTGCTCCACCCAGCGGCAGCAGGCCTGCCGGTCAAGGGTGGGCACCCGCTCCAGGGCGGCTGCCGCCTCGATCGCGCTGCTAACCAGGAAACCGGTCTCCCCATGCAAGACGATCTCCGGCATGGAGCCGCGGCTGAAAGCCACCACCGGAGTGCCGCACGCCATGGCCTCCACCACGCTCAAGCCGAAGGGCTCTTCAAAATTGATCGGGTGCAGCAGGGCATAGGCATTCCCCAGCAGGCCACCCCGCCGATCAGGCCCCACTGATCCGATGTACTCCACCCTGCCCCGTTCCAGCCGCGGCGCCACCTCTGCCTCAAAATACCGCCGGTCCTGGATAATCCCGGCGATCACCAGGGGCATCCCGAAGATGCGGGCGATCTCGATCGCCTCCGCCGTCCCCTTGTCCGGATGAATGCGTCCGAAATAGAGCAGGTAGCTGCCGGCCTCACCGACAAACGGAAAGGCTTCCAGGTCGATCCCGTGGTAGACGGTGGCGATATAGTTAAGGGACGGATGGCGATCGGCATCGCTGATCGAAACGTAGTGATTCTTCCCGTCGTATCGCTGGAAAACCGGCAAAATTTTCGGAGAGGAGAAACCGTGAATGGTGGTGACCACCGGTGTGTGCACCAGCCCGCTGTACGTGAGAGGAAGAAAATCGTAGTGGTTGTGGATCAGGTCAAACTCCGCCGCCCGCTCGAAGAGATGGGCGATATGCAAGCACTCCCAGACCTTGGGGTCGATGGCCAGGTCCTCTTCATAGGGCACGGGGCAGACAAAATCAAGCTTCCCCCTGGTAAGAGAGTCACCGGTGGCAAACAGGGTCACATCGATCCCCCGGTCCACCAGACCTTCGCAGAGCAAGGAGACCACCCGCTCCCAGGGGCCATAATGCCTGGGGGGTGTCCTCCAGGCAATCGGAGACAACAGAGCGATCTTCAAGATTCAACCTCCAAACATTCTTTGTATTTAAGATAGAGCCTGGGCAACTCGGTCCGGGGGCTATCGTAATAGCGCTCCCGGTCCTCGCCCCGGAGCCAGGCGCCCGCCTCCGGGTCCGTTTTTGGGCCCCTGCCTGCAGCCAGACAGTTGGCAAACTCGCCGAAGACCTGCACCGCGGGCTTGGGAGACCCGTCGTGCCTGAACAGGCCGAAATATCTCTCGTGGGGATTGTCTTTCAGAGGAGGGCGGGACCACAGGGAGGGGTGATAATCGCCGTAGCACCAGGCCATGGCGCCGGACATCCCCGCCTGGCAGAGCATGTCCAGGGCCTGCCGGTAATAGCCGGCCACACTGCTTTCCGGCCACAGGGAAGTCTTGCAGCCGGCCAGGTCCGCGCCATGTCCACTGGACATGGCGCCGCCGGGGTATGGAGGCAGCACCGGACGGCTGGGCGCCCCAAACTCCTCGAACAGCACCGGTTTACCCCCCAGCCACTGGGTCAACAGACCCAGAAAGGGGAGCACCCGCACATCGAATTCGTCTGCCCACGAAAGGTAAAAGGGATAGCCGTGCATGCAAAGAAAATCGCACCAGGCTGCCGCATCCTGGGGCCACAAATGCCGGTCGTCCTCCAGATCTTCAGCGTGCATGCCCAGGGTCACCCGGCAATTGCCGCTGCTCTGCCTGATCTCGCCCACCATGACCTCCAGCCACTGCCGGGCGGCGCTCCGGTCCGGGGGGATCACGCAGTTGGAAGATTCGTTGCCCAGGTCGTACGCCCACACTGCCGGATGGCCGGCCAGGGCGCGGGCCACCTCACGGCACTGCAACTGTTGGGCGCCGATCACCTCCCGGTCGCTGTACCAGTTGCGGATACAGGCAACCAACTGGCGTCCCCCCGACCACACCGGAAAGCGTCCCACTCCTCTGCCAGGCGCCAGCATCCAACCAGGCAGCCAGTTGACACCGCTCATGTGTCCGCAGAAAAAGGTGGGCATGATCAAAACGCCGCAGGTTGCGGCAATATCCGCCAGGCGCACCAGATGGCGCAGGGCGGCAACCGATATCCTGGACGGGGATGGCTGAAAGTCCTCCCAGAGCAGGAAGATCCTCGCCGTTCTCAGGCCGCTGGCCGCCATCCTGCCGAAATCCGCTTCCGCTTCCACAACGTCGAAATCCTGCCACCAGGACATAGCCTTGGATACCGGCCAGTAGTTGACACCAAGCACAAACTGCTGCTGTTCATTAACGGGGGTCGGATGCAGGGGGTCTGAGGTAGGACTCTTTTTCTTTGCTTCCAATTTCTCATTTCCTATCTACGTTTCGCGGGTATCAACAATGTTTGCCTCGCTCACAAACAGGGCGGCACTTTCGCTCGCCTTTGAGTAGCCGGCTGATGACCTTGGCCTGCTTCTAACTCAGGCTTCCGTGGCTTCTTGCGTCCGATCTATAATTTCCGTATCCTGTCCCGTCAATGTCATTCTGCCTATCATCTGCTGGGACAACAGCAATGACAACAGGGACTCGGCCCCCTGGTTGTGGTTGACACCGTCTGGAATCAGGGCGTCGTAACAGCCCCCGGTGGTTGCATCATAGAGACCGATCCGGTTGATGTTGTTACCCTGGTACCAGTCATAGGCAAGTTCGGCCAATGACTGGTACTGGCTGTCCCCGGTCGCCCGGAAGGCCTGAGCGCAGGCCAGGGCCGTGGAGCAGGCATCGACTGGCTGTTGGTCATAGCAGGGTATCTCTGCGCCCCGGTGCCACCAGCCCTGGTTTCCGACAATATTCAGATAGCCTCTGGCAAACAGAGCGTCGGTAAGGAACCCCAGGGTATCCCGGGCCACCCGCAGGGCTTTCCGATCCTGGGAAAAAGAGTAGTATGCAAACAGGGCATGCGGGAGGATACCGTTGCAGTAGGTCAGGTCATCCTCGAACCAATGCCAGTTCCGGCGTCTGGATTTGTCGTAGAGGCCGATCAGGTGGTTGGAAAAATCCCGGGCAACACCCGCCAGCACCCCGCTCCGCCGGCCATGCAGGCCGGGGTTCAGGCAGATCCCCAACAGGGCATAGGCCACTGACCGGGGCGGCATCAGAGAGATCAGCACCGGCAGCGCCCGTAGCGCCATCTTCCGCCCCGCCTCCCTGACGTCTTCCAGTTCGCACAGCGAGGCCGCGCAGCAGGACAGAAACGCCCTGCCCTGGCTGTCGTCGGAATCGATGGTGGTAACAAAGCGGCCATTCAGTTTCCAGTTGCGCCACCAGCCATCGGCCCCTTGGGCAATATCCAGGAACCGGATGTAGGCGCCTGCAAGCTTCCGGCGCTTTTCTCCCTGCATGTTCAGGGCCACCAGCAACGCCCGGGCATTGTCATCCACGGTATATCCACTATCGCGGTCCGGTGCGCCCAGCCTGGAAAACTGGAGCATACCGCCCTCATCAGTCATGCGCTCCAGGTGACGGTAATCAATGGTCAAAGCTGCATCCCTCCTCTAGCAGAAACGGATGTCCTCTCGATGTTCGAAGCTCGAACCTCTAAACTCGAAACTCGAGTAGGCCCCGTGCTTCCGACCTCTGTCATGATGTGGAACTTACTGACGATTCTAGTGGCCAGGTTCGCATACTGCCCCGCCACGTAAGGCCAACTGGTGGTCTTCCCCAGCCGGGCGGTCTTCCGTTCCAGGTGCGCCTTGAGCACCGGGTTGGACAACACCCGGTCGAGCAGGATGGCGATGTTTTCCGGAGTGGCATCGGCGGCGATCAGCCCGCGCTGCTCCTCAGCCAGCATTGCCAGCGCATATTCATAAGGGGTGGAGACGATCGCCCGCCCGCACCCGATGGCGAAGGCCAGCGTCCCACTGACGGCCTGGTCGCGGTTGGGATAGGGACTGAGGTAGATGTCGGTCATGTACAGGTAGTCGCCAAGTTCCTCATGTTCCATGAAGTGATTGATAAACTTTACGTGATCGCCCAGGTTGAGATCGGATATCAGCCCGTTCAGCATCTCCCGGTAGCGTTCGCCCTCTCTTCTAAGCAACATCGGATGGGTCTTGCCGGCGATCAGGTAGAGGACGTCCGGGTGCCTGGCCACCACATCCTGCAGCGCCCTGATGCCGATCTCCAGGCCCTTGCCAGGGCCGATCAGCCCGAAGGTGGTGATTATCTGGCGTCCGGCATAGCCGTAGCGCTGCTTGAGCTGTTCCCGGTCCTTCGCCTGAAAGACGGGAACTCCGTGGTACACGATGCGGATCTTCTCCGGTGGGACATCATAGACATCTTCCAGCAGGCGCGCCGAGCGCTTGGTCATACAGATGACCACCGCCGCTTTTTCGGCCACGTGATTCAGGATCTCCTTCTGATTGCGGGTTGGATTGGGAAGGATCGTGTGGGCAACCATCATGTAGGGTTTTTCCAGGCTGTTGGTGAAGTCCAGCACGTAGGCGCCGTCTGCTCCTCCAAAGATCCCGTACTCGTGCTGGATGATCACCAGGTCCGCTTCCGCAGACCGGTTGATCTGCCGGGCCGCCTTGGCATAGTCCTGTCTGATCTCCTGCCGGATCTCGCACGCTACCTCGGCAGGATAGTCATAGGTATACTCGGTGTCTGAAACAGCCGCGATCCGAACGCCGACTCCCGTTCTGTCTAGGTTGTCCCTCAGGTCCTTGGAAAACGTGGCAATTCCACACAGCTTCGGAGGGTACGTACCCAGGTTTACAACATACATCTCTCGTGCTTCCTCCTTCAAGAACCCTTTACGAAGATGCAGACACTAAGGCCCATATCCTTGACATCACCCTTGAACCCTGCGACACCTTCAGGAATCCTTCACGAAGATACAGATGCTAGGAGTGAACCTCGATAGACACCTAACTTCCGTCAATAGGTTTCCAAAATGGTGTAGGATGTATTATAGAGATTTTTTCCAATTTTAGAGGAAGATTAGGAGGGCTTGCTTCTCAATTGAGATGGGCATTAAGTCCTTTAATTTCAAATCCTAGTTGATTATACCACAACCAATCCGGTATGTCTAGGCATTCCCTGCTGCAGGCGATAGCTCTGCCTCAGTGCAGAAAGAGCAAGACGATCGACGCCAGATTGTAAGCGCTGTGCGCGGCAATAGCAGGAAGGAGCGACCTGGTTTTTTCGCATACTATGGCCAATAAAGCGCCCAGCAGCGCCAGGAAGAGAAAGCGCACCAGATCGAAGTGGATGGCGGCAAACAGGCAGGAGGTGATCAGAACGGCAGCAGGCGTACCGCAGCGGTGGCGCAGCACAGGATAGACAAAACCGCGAAAATACAACTCCTCGCAGAACGGGGCGAAAACACCTGCCAACAGCAGGCAGCCGAGAAACAGCCACCGGTCGTGAGCGACTGACACGATCAGATCCACCACCGACTGGGGTTGGGGTTGCAGATGGAATAAAGAAAAAAAGACGCTCATGGCAACTATCATCAATAGACTGATAACTAATCCGCCACATACACCGTAATAGAGCAGGTCCCGCCAGGATGTGCCGGATAAGCCCAAGATCCTCAGCGAAGAATGATACCTGATGCGAACGACGCCCAGCACCAGCGCCGCCAGCAAGCCCTCACCGGCCAGCGATGCCAGGAGCATGGCGGATGATGAAATTTGGTGACCTGCGTGCAGATCCAAGACAGCAATGATGATACCCAGGGCAAAATTGAGCACCAGGTAAAGAGCAAAAACTACCACAATGGAGGCGATCCCCCAGGGAGGATTGCAGCGGGGGAAACAAGTCCGGTCAACACCATCCCCGCCAAATGAACGGAGCGTCAACAAAGACATTTCTTCCATGGCTCACCAACTTAGCAGATTCGCGGCAGGGGTTCGCCCTCCAGCATGTTCAGGATGCGGGTCGCTCCCAGCTCCGTCTCCAGCAGCACCAGCCCCCGGCCCGATTCTGTGACCCTACCGATGGCCACGGCGCCCTGCCCCTCCGGCAGGCTGCGCATCGCTGCCAGTACTGGTTCGGCAGCCCCAGGCGCCACCACGGCGATCACTTTCCCTTCGTTGGCCAGGTACAGCGGATCGAGCCCCAGCATCTCACAGGCGCCGACCACCTCCCGGCGCAGCGGGATTGCCGTCTCCTGCACCAGGATTCCCCGCTCGCCCTGGCCGGCCAGTTCGTTGAGAGTGGTGGCCAGCCCGCCCCGGGTGGGGTCGCGCATGCAGCGGACACCATCCCCGCCGGCCTCCATGATGGCGGAGGCGATCCGGTTGAGAGGCGTGCAGTCGCTGATAACTGGAGTATTGAAAGACAACCCCTCCCGCTGGGCAAGAATGGTCAGGCCATGGTCTCCCAGGGTGCCGCTGACGAGCACGATGTCTTCCGGCTGCATGCGGCGCGGCGACAGGCTGCGCCCGGGCGGAACCACTCCGATCCCGGTGGTGTTGATGAAGATCTTGTCGGCGCTGCCCCGGCCCACCACCTTGGTGTCCCCGGTGACCACCCGTACCCCGGCGGCACTGGCGGCCTCCTGCATGGAGGCGACGATCCGGCGCAGGTCGGCCAGGGGAAAGCCCTCCTCGATGATAAAAGCGGAACTGAGATAGAGCGGCACCGCCCCGCTCACCGCCAGGTCGTTGACCGTCCCGCAGACGGCCAGCTTGCCGATGTCGCCGCCGGGGAAAAAGATCGGGTCGACCACGAAGGAGTCGGTGGTGAAGGCCACCCGCCCCTGACCCAGGTCCAGCAGGGCGGCATCCAGCATCTCGTCCAGGATCGGGTTATGCAGCGCCTCCTGGAACACCGTCCGGATCAACTGATTGGTCAGGGTCCCACCGCTGCCGTGGCCGAGCAGGATCACCTGCTCTTGCTCCGTCTTGCTCATACCGCTCCGCCAACCCTCTGGGCGCCGTAGCGGTAATAAGCGGCGCAGGAACCCTCGGTGGAGACCATGCAGGGCCCGACCGGCTTCATGGGTGTGCAGGCCTTGCCGAACAGGGCACACTCGTAGGGCAGCTTCAGCCCCTTCAGCACCTGGCCGCAGGAGCAGTTCTTGAGCCGCTTGCCGGGGGTTACAGTGATCGGGAAGCGCCTGTGGGCGTCCAGGTGGGCAAACTCCTCCCGCAGCGCCAGGCCGCTGCCGGGCACCTCCCCGATCCCCCGCCAGCAGGCGGTGACGGGAGTAAAGTATTTATCGATATAACCGCGGGCGACGGTGTTCCCTTCCGGGCGTACCGCCCGCTTGTACTGGATCTCCACCGACGGGCGGCCCTGGTTGTACTGCTGCAGGATCATCAGCAGGGCCTCCATGATGTCCACCGCCTCAAACCCGGTCACCACGCAGGGCTTTCCATATTGCTCGGGAATGAAGCGGAATGGCTCCGTTCCCAGGATGGTGCAAACATGACCGGGGTTGATAAAGGCGTCGAGCCTGACCTCCGGGTCGGTCAGCAGGGCCTCCATCACCGGCGGCACCAGCTTGTGCAGCGAGAAGATCGAGAAGTTGCGCAGCCCCTGCTGCACCGCCTGTTCCACCGCAACCGCCACCGTAGGGATGGTGGTCTCGAAGCCGACCGCCAGGAAGACCACCTGCCGGTCCGGGTTGGCCACCGCCAGCGCCACCGCATCGGTGGGAGAATAGACCACCTTGACGTCAGCCCCCAGGCTCTTGGCTTCCAGCAGGCTGCTTCCAGTTCCCGGGACCCGCATCATATCCCCGAAGGTAGCCATGGTGATCTCCGGCTCCTTGGCCAGGGCGATCACCAGGTCCAGATCAAGATCGTCGGTCACGCAGACCGGGCAGCCGGGACCGGAGATCAAGCGGATATTCTTCGGCAGCAATTCCCGCAAACCGCTCCTGGCAATGGCCACCGTGTGGGTACCGCATACCTCCATGACCGAGACCGGCCTGGTCGCCTCCTGCTGCAGCCGTTCCAGCAGATGATGGGCATAGTCCCTATTTCTGTAAGGCTGCATAAGCTTCCTCCCACGCATCGAAGATTTCTTCGGCTGCTTGCTCATCAATCACATTGATGGCAAATCCTGCATGAAGCAGCACGTAATCGCCGACCTTGGCCTCCGGGGTCAGGGTGATGTTGACCTCTTTGGTATTCCCACCCACGTCGATCTCGGCGGTATTGCCTTTAATGCTCAAGATTTTGGACGGTATGGCCAGACACATGTTCTCTGATCACCTCGCTCGCGATGTAGACTTGGCCGAGAGAGACCCCCCCGTCATTGGTGGGGACCTTCCGGTGGTACAAAACCTGAAAACCCGCCTTTGCCAGCTTCCGGCGCAGCAGGCTGAACAGCAGTTTGTTCGCGAACACACCCCCGCTCAGGGCCACCTTACCGAGACCGGTGTCATCCCGCAGCTTCCGGAGCACCTCTTCGATCATGGCCGCCACGGTCAGGTGGAACCTGCCGGCGCTGACGCCGGTTGGCGTGCCCCGCTCCAGGTCGCCCAGGAGCCCCTCGAAGATTCCCCGCGTCCCCAACTGGTAGGGCCGGCTGTGGCAGTTGAACTCGTATTCATAGCAGTCCTGCACGTCCGGGTCGGCCACGGTCTCCATTTCGATCGCCGCCTGCCCCTCGTACTGCACCCTGGTGCAGATCCCCAGCAGGGCGGAGGCGGCATCGAAGAGCCTGCCACAACTGGAGGTGGGTACGGTATTGAATCTGTTCTCCAACTGGCGCACCAATACCTGCTGCTCCTCGTCCCCGAGGGTGGGCAGGTACTTGCGGCCGCGCCTCAGGCCGGGGGCGCCGAAGTGCTCGTACAGATAGGTCAGGGACATCCGCCCGGGGTGTTTGATGGTGATCTCACCAGGCAGCGGCATGTAGGCCAGGTGGGCCATCCTCTCCAGCCTGGCAGGAGTTCCGGCGAAGAACTCGAAACCCCAGATCGCCCCGTCGGCGCCATAGCCGGTACCGTCGCAGATCGCCCCCAGGGCGGGGCCAGACTCCAGGTTTTCCGCCAGGCAACTAGCCATATGGGCGTGGTGGTGCTGCACCCCGATCAGGGTTGGTCCATCCTGGGACTTCGCCCAGCGGGTGGCCATGTAGTCCGGATGCAGGTCGTAGGCGATGACCTCCGGCTTGACGTCCAGCATCGTTTCGAAACGCGGCATGGTGTACAGAAACTGCTGATAGTTGCCGTAGTGATTCAGGTCGCCCAGGTGCTGGCTCAAGTAGGCGCCCTTCCCCTTAGTCAGGCAGAAGGTGCTCTTCAACTCGCCCCCACAGCCCAGGATTGAGAAGTGAGAGGTGAGAGGTTGGATGTGAGAGATTTGTTGGTTTTGGCCTTGCCAAAACCTCTTGTTCTCGCTTCCCGCATCACCATTGGCTCCGCCAATGCCTTCTTTTCCCGCTTCCGCGCCCGCTAAAGCGGGCACCCGCTCGCATCCCGCATCCCAAGTCGGCAGATCGACCGGCAACGGTACGTATCCCCGGGCACGCCGGGCTATCAGGACATCCCCGTCTGTCACCGTCGTCACCGAGTCGTCGCAACGGTTGTAGATCTGGCGGTTATGCATCAGGAAATAGTCGGCGATCCCTTTCAGCTTCACCAGGGCCTCGTCGTTGTCGATGATCAGCGGGTCGTCGCTGATGTTGGCGCTGGTAGCCACCAGGATCTCCAGGCCATCCTCGAAAAGCAGGTGATGCAGCGGTGTATAGGGCAGCATCACGCCCAGGGTGCTGATCCCTGGGGCGAGCTCCGGCGGCAGGTCGTCCTGTCTCCTCCGGTCCAGGATCACGATCGGGTGGGCCGGAGTTTCCAGAAGGGTAGCCTCTTCGGGGGATACCTGACAATATTGTTCAACCACTGATAAATCACGGCACATCACCGCAAAGGGCTTGAACTCCCGGATCTTGCGGCGGCGCAGGTTCACCACCGCCTCCCGGGAACGGGCGTCGCAGACCAGGTGGAAGCCGCCCAGGCCCTTGACCGCCAGGATCCGGCCCGCCTTCAGGAATTCGTGTCCGAGTCCCGGATAGGCATGACCATCCAGGTCGCGCAGGGTCACCTGCGGCCCGCAGTCGTGGCAGGCGTTCGGCACGGCGTGGAAACGCCGGTTCATGGGGTCTTCGAACTCGTGGGCGCAGACCGGACACATGGGAAAATCCCGCATGGTGGTCTTGACGCGGTCGTAGGGAACATCCATGATGATGGTGAACCGTGGTCCGCAGTTGGTACAGTTGGTGAACGGGTATCTATAGCGCCGGTCCTGCTTGTCCCAAATCTCCCGGTAGCAGTCCTCGCAAACGGCGACATCCGGCGAGATCATCACATCCCGGCGGTCGCTGGCCTCGCTGTGCTTGATGAAGAAATGGTCAAATCCCTGGACCTCACGCTCGGTGATCCGGTGGTCCACGATCATTGCCAGTTTGGGCGGCTTGCCGATCACGGCGCCATAAAAGGCCAGCACCGTCTTTTCCGGAGCCTCAGCCCAGATAGTGACACCCTCGGAAGAGTTCAACACCCAGCCCCTGATCCCGAATTCAGCGGCCAGACGAAAAACAAAGGGGCGGAATCCAACTCCCTGGACAACCCCCTCGATCTTGATCTCACGGGCGACAATGTCCATGACACCCTCTCCCCCGTTCTTGTACAACCCAACTGTCATACAGATCTTAGCACAAAGGACCTCAGGGGACAAGGGTCCTTCGAAGTGGGAAAACATTGTAGCAGCCATTGTCGCAGGCGTCCAGGACGCTTGTAGGAGTTCAGGATGACAGGGAGCGAAATTTTTCCAGGTAGTTGCTGACGGCAAGGATATAGGCTCCGTGAGACAAGGTAAGCGGGGCTACCGATAAAGGCTTCCCGGAGTAAGGATGGATCTGCTCGGGGAGGACGCCGCTCTCCATCCGGTAGTCCGCCACCCACTCCAGGAGACTGCGGGCGAAGTGCAGTTCCTCCCGGTTCCGGGCCTTGGCGGTGTACCATTCGCCGAGCCAGATGGTGGTCAGAAACCAGGGGTTGCCGGGGACTCTCTCCACATCCTCGCTCTGGCGAAAATACCAGTCCCCGGTATAGCGGGCCAGTCCGCCCACCCTGGTCCTGATCCAGAGCCCATCCCGAACTGCCTCCATGGTTCGTACCACCCGGGGGTCGTCGGCTGGTAGCATCCCAAAAGCAAACAGGCCGTACAGGCTGGCATCCAGGGTCTGATCCGGGACCAGATCGTCCCCTTGAAGATAGACGCCGCGCAGGAACCGCCCCAGGCTGTTGCTGTACAGGTACCGCTCCAGGCCGTCGCGCACCTCCCCGGCCGCCTGGCGGTAGACAGCGCCGGAGCGGAGATCGCCGAACAGGTCCGCAAAATTGGCCGCCGCCGTCAGACCGGCGTATACCGCCGCAGAGGTGAAGCTGAAGATCCCCCGGCGCTCCTCCCAGAGGTCATAACTCTCCAATGGCAATTTCCATACCGGGTGGCGGTAGCGCTCCAGAAAATCGGCCGCCCGCCGGATCAGGTCATGGTAGAATGGCTCCATCTGGGCAGAGTCCCGGTAGAGAGCGTAGTGCTGCCACATGGCATAGAGCACCAGGGCGGTCTCATCCTCCTGGATCGGCAACTGCGGCTTGCCGTCCCGTACCCAGGGAAGCCAACTGGAACCCCTGGTGCCGTCGGCGTTGTATTTGTGAAAGTAGTAGCCCCCCTCGGACAGTATCCGGGCACAGATTCTGAAGAACTGCAGCGGGATCTCCGGATATCCCGCCTTGTCCAGGCCAACAGCAATCAGCGCCCCGTCCCGGGTCCACATGTAACTGTAGTGATCGCGTGCGGTCATCAGGATGTCGGTGTCGTTGGCCGCCAGGATCGCCCCCCGGTTGTCGCACTGGGTACGCACCACCAGCAGACTGCGCTTGAACAGGCTGCTGACCTTGACCGGCAGGTCGGCAAAATCCCAGTCTTGCCTGTGAACCCATCCCTTCCAGAAGCTGGCAGTCTCCTCCAGGAGCGCCGCCGGCCCCTGTTCGAGCACCAGGTGGTTGAGGCCCTGCACCTGTTGAAAGTCCTCACCCATGGCGATCCAGTACCAGAGATCCTCTGTCGCCCCGGGCTCCAGTCGCAGTTCAAAACTGACGGAACTATCCACTGAACCGTGGGCAATCGGATTGCCCTCCAGCCACCCGTCCTCGGCGTCCCGCCAGGTTCCCTCGGCAGAGCCGAAGCGCTTCAGGCCGGTGGCATACTGGAAGATCCCCTTGCCCTGGGCGAGCCCGTTGATCAGAAAGCACCGGTTGCGCTTATAGTGGTAAACGACGTGCAGGGCGGGATCGTACAGGGCGGTATCCCCCACGTCAAAACCGCTCAGGGAAAAATCGTGATTGAAAAAAACGCGGATCGTCCGTTGTTTGCCCTCCAGGTTGGTGATCTTCAGGAGACGCAAAAAAAGATCATGCCGGTAATGCACCCCGTCCTGCAACTGCAAGCTCAACCCCAGGGCGGAGTTCTGCCCATCCACCAGGGTCACCAGGGTGTCCTCCCGGTAGCCGAGGTTCTTGTGCCAGGACACTTCGTCCATCCAGGAGAAGTGCCCGTCATCCCAGAAACCGATGCCGCAGCGATACCCGGCGATGTGGTTGTCCATCCCCACCACCGGATAAAAGAAGTCCCGCATGTTCATGCCGTGATCAAAATTGATCAGCACGTTGCCGTTGCCCAAGACCAGATCCCTTGGCATTGCGAAGCGCTCCCGTATGCAAATACTTTTGTGAAATAATCGAACTTGGCTTTGGACATAATACAAAAGTGCCAAATTGGCGCCTATAATTAATCTTTCCGGTCAGTACTGAAAATACTCCTCAGAGGAAAGGCGCCGAGCATCCGGACAAAGCAAAAGGCATTGGGCAGGGCGCCCGAAAGGAGGGAGTTGTAGCATGGCCCTGAGTGATCTGCTGTTGCTGGCGGCAATTGTATTGGTACTGGCGATTTTAGGTGCAGGAGGATATGTTTTAATGTTTAGAAAGCAGTTCTCTTTTTTGAAACGTCCCTATCCCGAAACGGGGGTACGGCTTTCCAAGCGCTTGGGCATTCCAACCGAGGCTCCCGCGGATATCTCACCTCTCACTTCCCAAACCGCCAGGGAGTTGACGCCTGAAGACCACGCGCCTTCGACTGCCCGAACCCTGGTCGTTCCAGGCATCAACCCTGCGTCTGAGAAGTGGGATGCGCTCACCTCTCACATCACAGATCACACCTCTCAAATGACCGCCATGGAGATCGCCGGAGAGTTTCCGGTTGGGGGATACGAGCCTTCTGCCGCCCCGCCCATCCCCTGGTCGTACGATGAGTGCAAGATCACCGCTTTAGTCCGGGACCCATACTGGCTGTTTGCCTACTGGGAGATCGACGAGGCCAAGCGGGAGGAGATCGCCCGGCGCTATGGCGACCAGGCCTGGAATGAGTCTTGGCCGGTGCTGCGCGTCTATGACGCAACCAATCTCTACTTTTTTGACAGCAGGCATTATACGGAGATCTCCATCAACGATTATGCCAATAACTGGTATATCCGAACCGGCCAGCCAAACAAAACTTTCTGCATCGAGCTGGGCCGCGTCCGTCCGGATAGGTCCTACATTTTTCTGGCCCGCTCCAACTTTGTGAGCACCCCCCGCGACCAGATCTCCGAAGTGATCGACGAGGAATGGCTGCTGCTTCCGGAATACGCTACCCGACTCTACCGGCGGATCGGCGGCATCTATCCCGGACCCAGTTCGCCCGGATTAATGGGGCCTGTTGAATATATCAGTTCACCCGGATTTGTGGGACCGGGCGGTGGGATCAGTTCGCCGATGAAGTGGTGATGAGCCGCGTTCTGTTTTAAATACTTAGATTGGGTAAGGAACCATCCAGCTCTATTAAGAAAGGACTGGTTTTTTTAATGACCCGGGGTTACCTCGCAATGGTTTTACACGCCCACCTGCCCTATGTACGCCATCCGGAGCACGAGCACTTCCTGGAAGAAAGATGGTTTTACGAAGCGGTTACCGAGTGCTACCTGCCGCTGCTCTGGGTTTTTGAAAGACTATTGGAAGACAATGTGGACTTCCGGCTCACTTTCAATCTCTCCCCTACCCTGATCGCCATGTTCAATGACGATCTTTTGAGGCAGCGCTATGTTCACCATCTGGAGATGCTGAATGAACTGGCGGAGCGGGAGGTGGAACGCACCAGGCACCAGCCGGAGTTTCAGGATACCGCCCTGCTGTACCGCGACCTCGTCTCCCGGGCGCGCTACCTGTTCACGGAAAAGTATCACTGGGACCTGACCGGCGCTTTCAAGCGGATTCAGGACTCCGGCAAGGTAGAGATCATCACCACTGGAGCGACCCATGGCTATTTCCCGCTGCTGGGCGTGCAGCGGGAGGCGGTCTACGCCCAGGTGGCAGTAGCGGTGCAGTATTACGAACGCAACTTCGGGCGGCCTCCGTCAGGGTTCTGGCTGCCGGAATGCGGCTACCATCCAGGGGACGACCGGATCCTGAAAAAGTTCGGCATCAAGTACTTCCTGGTGGAGAGCCACGGTCTGCTGCATGCCTCCCCGCGACCGAAGTACGGCTATTATGCGCCCGTCTATACACCGGCGGGGGTCGCCGCCTTCGGCAGGGACATGGAATCATCCAAGCAGGTGTGGAGCGCCAAGGAGGGCTACCCGGGCGATTTCGACTACCGTGATTTCTACCGGGACATCGGCTACGACCTGGATCTGGGCTATATCGGGCGCTACCTGCCCGAGGGCCGGATCAGATCCCACACCGGCTTCAAGTATCACCGGATCACCGGACTTTCGGACTGCAAAGAGCCCTATAACAGGCACTACGCCATGGAGAAGGCCGCCCTGCACGCCGGCAACTTCATTTTCAACCGGGAGAAACAGATCGAATGGCTGGCCGCCATCTTCGACCGTCAGCCGGTAGTGGTGGCGCCATACGACACCGAGCTGTTCGGGCACTGGTGGTTCGAGGGGCCGCAATGGTTGGATTTCCTGTGCCGCAAGATTTACTTCGACCAGAAGACCTTCGCCATGATCACCCCTGGCGAATACCTGGGGATCTATCCCTGCAACCAGATCTCCGTCCCCTCAGAATCCAGTTGGGGCTGGCAGGGTTACCACGAGGTCTGGCTCAACGGCGCCAACGACTGGATCTGGCGGCATCTGCACAAAGCAGCCGGGCGGATGGTGGAGTTGGCGAACAACTTCCCCGAGGCTGAAGGCGACCTGCAGCGCGCTCTCAACCAGGAGGCCCGGGAACTGCTGCTCGCCCAGAGCAGCGACTGGCCCTTCATCATGAAAACCGGCACTATGGTGGAATACGCCAAGCGGCGCTTCGAGACCCACATCTCCAATTTTACCAGGCTCTACGAGGAGATCAGATACAACCGGATTGACGTGGGCTGGCTCGGTTGGCTGGAGCAGCAAGATAACCTGTTCCCGGAGATCGACTACCAGGTGTACCAGAGCCGCCACCTGGAAGAACTACCCGGTACCCTCTCCCAGCATGTACCCGTCTCTGCCTAATTTTAGAAATCAGAGGAGAGTGGGACAATGGGAGCCTGCGCAGGCTCCCATTTTGCTGTCTCAGAGCTTGCGATCTACCACAGATGGAAAATTATATTGCCATGGCAAAATGTTTTGCCATTTTGGAAAACTCCAGGACTGGCAAAAGCAGTACCCGGCGTATTACAATATAAAAGAATCTTTGATTCTTATTTCCTCGGGCATAAAGCCCGAGGTGTTAAACAAGGTAGATCTTTTGAAACTTTGTGCGGCATTCATCCTGACCCACAAGGGGTCAGGTATTCTGCCGCAGTCGTTATAAAAAACGGCGCACTTTTTTTGGTTCTTCCGGCTTTTCGACCAGATGTCCGGATCCGGTAAGACCTCTCTTCGGAAGGCTTTCAACGATGAATCAGGAACGCGCAGTTGGAGTCACAGCAGTCTCGTGACTTCGGGTTCAATAAGGCCATCATGGGCAGAGGAGAATTGACTTGGATCGTTACCGGTTTCGGATCCGTTTTCAGGATCGGGTAGGCATGGCAAGAGATGTTGCCACGGTAGTGGCAGGGCACGAAGCCAACATTATCTCGTTGGAGGTCAAACCTGGTGAGATGTACCTGCAGATCGGCCAGGCGCCAGATCCTGAAATATTGAAGATTGTGCAACAGGTGGAGATAATCCCGGACGTGCTGGAAGTGACACCGGTCAGGTGGCTTCCCCATGAACTGAACCAGCAGCGGCTGCGAGTAATCTTCGATGCCGTTGAGGAGGGTATTGTCATTGCCGACCAATTCGGCAAAATAACGATGGGCAATGAGAGGGCGTCGGAGGTCCTCAGCCCCGGCCATGCGCTGACGGCGCTCACGCTCCGGGAGGTGGGTTTTCCGCCGGAGATCGTCAGCGACATTATCTCCGGCCAGCTCAGGCAGCAGGAGGTACCGCTGAAGACCCCCAGCGGCGCCGTACGCTGCCTGATCAAGAGCAACGCCATTTTCAACGATCACGGCGACCTGGAAGGCTCGATGATCACCTTTGACAAGATGTCCAAGGTGCGACGGCTGGCTCATTTCATCACCCAGCCGGTCATGGTGACCTTTGACGACATAGTGTACAGCAGTGCCGTCATGACTGAGTCCGTCACCCTGGCGAAGACCGTTGCCGGAGGAAACTCCACCATTCTGATCCGCGGGGAGAGCGGAACCGGCAAGGAGCTGTTCGCCCGGGCGATCCACATGGCCAGCCCCCGGGTGGACAACCCCTACGTCGTGGTCAATTGTGCGGCTATACCGGACACCCTCTTTGAGAGCGAGTTGTTCGGCTATGCCGAAGGTACTTTTACCGGCGGACTCAAGGGAGGGCGCCAGGGGCTGTTCGAATTCGCCCATACCGGTACCATCTTCCTGGATGAGATCGCCGAAATACCGCCACATATTCAGGCCAAACTGCTGCGGGTACTTCAGGAGGGCTGTGTGCGGCGCCTTGGTGAAATGCTGGAGAACCGGGTGGACGTCCGGGTGATTGCAGCCACCAGCCGCGACCTCCAGCAACTGATCACCAACGGCAGCTTCCGGGAGGACCTCTTCTACCGCCTCAACGTCATCCCCATCCATCTTCCTCCTTTAAGAAAGCGCAAGGAAGAGATCCCCACCCTGGCCTGGAACTTCATCAGCAAGTTCAACCAGCGATTGGGCAAAGGCGTGACTTCCATATCCAACGCCGCCATGGAACGGCTCAAATCCTACGACTGGCCCGGCAACGTGCGTGAGCTTGAGAACGCCATCGAGCGGGCAGTCAACCTGACCTCGGGGCCGGAGTTCGAGGCGTCCCATATCCTGTTGCCGGAAACTGCCGCCAGGATCGGAAACCGGAGTGATTTTAAAAGAGCGGTGGCCGAGGCCGAGCGGGAAGCCCTGCTTGACGCCCTACATAGAGGTGGCAGCATCCGCAAGGCTGCCAAGATCCTGGGCGTCTCCCATACCACCGTGATCAACAAGATCAAGCGTCACGGCCTGTCCGGCAATCCCACCATTCCGTGGTAAAAAAACTTTCCACTACGAGTCAGGAAGTTCTTTGAAAAACCGGCAAGAGGGGGCGCTGAGAAAACTGGCATGGAAATTGCAGAGTATTATAAACAAATAAATCTTTGTACCGGGGAGGCGCCACCGATGAGTAAGTTGACTGTAGGAGTGCCGCGTGAGATCAAGGCACAGGAGTTCCGGGTAGGCTTGACACCTGCCGGAGTAGATGCCTTGGTGAAATGCAGCCACAAGGTAGTAATCGAGAACAATGCCGGGGTAGGAAGCGGGTTCTCCAACAGTGACTACCAGGCAGCCGGAGCGGAGATCGCTTCCGTGGAAGAGGTCTGGGCCGCCGCTGATATGATTGTAAAGGTCAAAGAACCGTTGCCGTCAGAATACAACTACTTTAAACCGCAGCAAGTGCTGTACACCTACTTTCATCTGGCCCCGGACCGGGAGCAGACCGAGGCCCTGATCGAGAAGAAAGTAGTGGCCATAGCCTACGAGACGGTCGAGTTGGATAATGGCGAACTTCCCCTGCTGACTCCGATGAGCGAAGTGGCGGGGAGGATGTCGATTCAGGTAGGCGCTGCCTTCCTGGAAAAACCGCACGAGGGCAAGGGAGTATTGCTTGGTGGAGTCGCTGGAGTGCCGCCGGCCCATGTAGTGATCGTCGGTGGCGGCATAGTAGGGACTAGCGCCCTGAAGATCGCGGTCGGGATGGGCGCCAGAGTGACCGTGATCGACAAGAGCCTGGATAGGCTTCGCTACCTGGACGACGTCTTCCACAACCAGATCGAGACCCTGGCGTCAAACAGGTTTAACATCGCTGCGTCAGCCAAGAGCGCAGACTTGCTGGTCGGGGCAGTATTGATTCATGGTGCCATGGCGCCGAAACTGGTGAGCGAAGAAATGGTAGCCTCGATGGTACCGGGCAGCGTCATCGTCGATGTGGCCATCGACCAGGGCGGCTGCGTGGAGACCATCGATCACTGTACCACCCACCACGACCCGGTTTATATCAAGCACGGCGTGGTGCACTATGCAGTAGCGAATATGCCCGGAGCAGTGGCGCGCACCTCCACCCTGGCATTGACCAACGCCACACTGCCCTATGCGCTGGATCTGGCAAACAAGGGATGGGTGCAGGCAGTGAAGGACGATCCGGCCCTGGCCAAGGGAGTTAACGTAGTTGATGGCAAAGTTACTTATAAGGCAGTTGCCGACGCCCATTCGATCAAGTACCATTCTTTGGAAGAGGTTATCGGCTAAGACAGGGCAATTGCTCCCGATCTCCGGTAATGCCCGTGCAGTTCACACAAGAAGGGGTGGAAGAACAACTTCCACCCCTTCTTGTTCACATCCGGTTCATGAATTAAAAGCAGTTAAGCAATTGGCGCCTCCGCACCAGCTATGCTACAGGAACCATCCCCAATGTTGCGTTAGCATACAATCCGCAACCGTCCCTATTGTCAGGAGACATTGCTCTTTACATGTTGTCCGTCAACAATATTGTCTATATCAATAGTATCGCAGCAACTGATCCCACTCTTTCAACTGTAAACAGAATGGCGATGAAAGTGATATTGATTGGAAGCTTAACCTAAGATCTGATCACTTCGCGCTGTCAGGTTCTGTACGACGCGTGCTTTCTTGGCCAGCGCTGGTGTCCTGCCCGCAGATATCCTGGATCTTCTTCACGTACATGTCGGTCAGGGACTCGGCGGTCTCCTGGTTGAAGGACTCGGCGAACACCCGGCAGACCGGCTCGTCGGCATCCGGCAACACCAGCGCCCAGCCATCGGGGTGGCGCAGCTTGATCCCCTCGGGCATCTCCGTCTGGGTCTCGCCCGCATCCTCCGCCAATTTCCTCAAGACCCGGCCCTTGTCGTCCCAGGTCACCTCCACCTCCCGGCTAGCGGTGGCATAACCGGGCAGTTCCTCCAGCAACTGGGACAACGGGCGTCCATCCCGGGCCAGGTGCTCGATGATCATCCCCAGGGCCGCCAGGGCATCGCCGTAAAAAAAGAACTGCGGGAAACGCCGCTGCGAACTGACCACCTCATCATTCAGGGCCGCCTGCATCAGGGCCCAGGGGGCGCTTTTGGTGCGAACTACGCTGCCTCCCCGCCGACGGGCATACTCCACCACCGCCTCCGGCATGGTTACCGGCAAGGCCAGGGAAGCCGACTGGTTGCCATCCAGGGTGATCAGGGTCAGCAGCGACATCAGGCGGTCTTCCTGGACGACCCGCCCCTGTTCGTCGATCAACACCTGTGACTCGCCGTCAGAATCGATCACCGCCCCCAGGTGGGCGCCCTTTTCCCTCACCAGGGCACCGAATTGTTCGGCGGAGGTCAGCATCTCGCTGGAGGTCTGCGCCTGGCGCCAGTCGATCGCAAAGGTGGCTGCTTCACAGCCAAGGGTGTCAAACAGGGGGGGCAGCAGGTAGCCCAGGCGCTCCGGATCGTAATTGACGGCAACTTTGAGCCGGGCTCGCTTGGTGGTATTGCTGTCCAAAAACCCGAGCAGATAGTTCAGGTAGGCCCTGTTGATATCGGGATAATATTCAGAGGCTGCAATCTGCTGGCAGGGAACGTACCGGTACTCCTCCCGGTTGAGCATCCCCTCCACCGTGCGCTGCTCGCTGCGCGAAAAATCAATCCCCTGGTCGTTGAAGAAACGCAGGCTGATCTTTTCCAAGCCCCGGTGGCAGACGTGGACTCCCCCTCCCAGGCGGAGCGCCCGGATTCCATAGCGGTGGGCCGGGAGCGTCAAGTTTCCGAAATCGACCACCTTAACTCCGGTTGCCAGCAAGCCCGACAGCAGCGCCTGCCTGATCATCTGCGGGGCGGGACGCCCATCGGTACAGATGGAAAGACGGCCACTTTTTACCGAACCTACCGCAGCTCCCAGCCGGGCGGCGATCTCCGGGTTGATCTCGGTGATCAGGTCCCCGGTGATGCCCCTGGACCCAAAGAAGTGCGGCCGGGCGGATTGGCCCCAGACCAGGCTGGCGCTAAGCCGGGTGCCTTTCTCCACCCATTTCTCCGGCCAGATCTTGACCCCCGGTTTGATCACACACCTCTCCCCTACCACCGACCGGTCGCCGACTACCGAGCCCTCGAAACAGGAGGTGGCTGCCTTGACCCGGCCGCGCCACCCGACCACCGTCCCCCGCAGTTCTGCGGCCTCATCGATCAGCGCCCCGTCCCAGATCACGCTGCGCTTGACGGAGGCGCCCCTGCCCACCCGGACATCCCGGCCTAGTACCGCTCCGGGCCCTATCTCGACCTGGGGCCCGATAGTGCACCCATCCCCGATCACTACGGGGGGCATCAGCCGGGCAGTCTGATCGACAACCACCCGGTCGCCCAGCCAGACACCGGGCTGGCTCTCAGTTCCCGGCAGGGCCAGTTGGGCGCTTCCCTCCAGAATGTCGAAATGGGCTTGAACGTACTGCTCGATGGTACCGATATCGCACCAATATTTACCTTTAATAACAACAGCATACATATCCTTGCCCCTTGCTAACAGCCTGGGAAAGACATCCTTGGAAAAGTCCACCGGTTGATTGGCCTCGACGTAATCCAAAACCTCCGGCTCCAGGATATAGATCCCGGTGTTCACCTGATCGCTGAACACCTCTCCCCAGCCTGGTTTCTCCAGGAAACGAGTTATTTTCCCCTCTTTAGTTGTTATTACCACGCCATATTCCAGGGGACAGGTAACCTCGGTTAAGACGATGGTTACCAGGGCGCCCTTTTCTTTGTGAAAAGCGACAGCCTCTTCCAAACTGCAATCCGTAACGGCATCGCCGCTGATCACGATAAAGGTCTCGTCTAACAAGGAGGCGGCATTCTTGACGCTTCCCGCCGTGCCCAGAGGAGTGTCCTCGATGTAGTAGCGGAGATTGACCCCAAAATCCTTCCCATCGCCAAAATAGTTCTGGATCTCTTCGGGCAGATACTGCAGGGTAACCCCTATCTCCCGGATGCCGTGATCGCGTAGCAGGTTGACGATGTGCTCCATGCAGGGGCGGTTCACGATGGGAACCATCGGCTTGGGACGTGCGCAGGTGAGAGGGCGCAGGCGGGAGCCCTCACCGCCGGCCATGATGATCGCTTTCATCGACATCCAGCTCCAGATTAAAATTAAAAAACCTGATTTTATCAGGTTCTTTAAGAATATGTTTTCCATTTGCTATTTTTTTATATGCAGGACAAGCGGAAATTTCTGACCCGCCACCTCTAGGAGCTCCAGTTTTGCAGTACCAAGCCAGGGATGCGGCCAAATTCTCCGGTGTTGTTTGAGACCAGGATCAGGTTTTCAGAGAGAGCATGTGCCGCGATCACTGCGATCGCGCCCGAAGAGCATTTAGGATAGCGCATATTGCCGAAAAGAATGGTATTATCAGGTATTTCTGAGACATCAGATGGGGCGTCGCAAGCTCGTGAAGTCCCTGGCCAAGACCCTGGGCATGACCACGAAGGCAGTGGCGTCAGCGTTGCGCAGCGCCGGTCGCCAAGGCCTTGCGAAAAAAAAGGCCCGGCGTTGCCGGGTTAGGCTCCGGGCAGCATGAAAAAAGTGCTGCCGGGTCGGTTAACGGTTTTCGACCCGCTGTTTGAAGAGCAGAGTGATCGCCCAGACGCCGGCGATCCCCACCAGGGTGTAGATCACCCTGCTGACTGCAGAGTCAACTCCGCCAAACAGGGCAGCCACAAGGTCGTACCTCATCAGGCCGACCAACAACCAGTTGAGGGCCCCGATAATGATTAGAACCAGCGCTATTCTATCTAGTGTCGCCATTGGACAACCTCCCTTTGGGTAGTAGGATACCCGGAAGCGTCCTGGTTATGCGGCTGCCCTCTCAGATCAGGCGGTAGCCCACGCCCGATTCGGTGATGATGTTCCGCGGGCGGGCGGGATCCGGCTCGATCTTTTGCCGCAGTTGCCTGATATAGACCCGCAGGTAGTTGGTCTCCTGCTCGTAAGAAGGCCCCCAGACCATACGCATCAACTGCCGGTGGGTGAGCACCTTTCCGGCGTTGACTGTCAGGACCCGCAGCAACTCGTATTCGGTGGGAGTCAACTTGACCTCCCTGCCATCCATCGCCACATACCGGCGGGTCAAGTCGATCACCAGACCGCCGAAGGTCAGCACCGGTTCATCCCCCGTCCCCGCAGCATGACGCAGGGCGGTCCTGATGCGCGCCAGCAGTTCTCCCATGTTGAAGGGCTTGGTTACATAATCGTCAGCTCCGGCATCCAGGGCAGCGATCTTGTCGCCTTCCTGCTCCCGCACCGACAGAATAATCACGGGCGTCTGTGTCCACTCCCGAAGCTTCTTGATTACTTCGATGCCGTCCAGGTCGGGCAAACTCAAGTCCAAGACGATCAGGTCGGGGTGAAAGACGGCTGTCTGATCGATCCCCTCCCGACCGGTTTCCGCCTCTCTTATTTCGTAGCCGTGGGCGGTCAGGGCAACTTGTAAGAGCCGCCGCATCTGCGGTTCGTCGTCGATGATCATGATGCGGGCGCTCTTATTCTCCATTGCCATCACCTGCACTGGCTGCGGACTCCGGCTCGGGGATCTTTTCCGGAGCGGCAGCAAGTAGTGGTAGAGTAAAGGTGACCAGGGCGCCCCCGCCAGGATTGCCGCTGACCCAGATCCGCCCGCCGTGCGCCTCCACGATCGCCTTACAGATTGTCAGGCCAAGGCCGGTACCGCCGATCTGGCGGGAGGCTCGCAGCCGGTAGAACTTGTCGAAAACCAGTTCCCGGTCCTCCTCAGGAACGCCCGGGCCGTGGTCAGCCACGGAAATGGCCACCTCTTCCAGGCTATGCGATGTCTTGACGGAGATTTCAGAATCCGGACCGGCGTACTTGGCCGCGTTGTCCAGCAGGTTGACCAGAACCTGCTCGATCAGCACAAAATCGGCCGGCACCAGGGGCAGATCCGGCGCCGTCTCGATCTTCAGGGACCGGGTGCGCAGGGCTTCGACCCGGCTGGCGGCCACGCCGATCATGTCCTGAACATCGCACCACTCTTTGCTTAACTGGAGATAGCCGCTTTCCACCCGGGTCATGTCCAACAGATTGTTGACCAGGCGGTTCATGCGCATGGCGCCCTGCTTGATAGTCTGCAGCAGGTCGCGGCGGGAGACGGGATCATAGAGATCGTCCTCATCCAGCAGACCGGTCACTGCTCCGATGATCGAGGTCAGGGGGGTGCGCAGTTCGTGGGAGATGGAATTGAACAGGGCTGTGTGCAGACGTTCCGACTCTGCCAGCAGGTGTGTCTCCTTGGCCTGCTCCACCAGTTGGATGCGGTTGACGGCCACCGCCGCCAGGCTGGCGAAAGCCTCCAACAATCTGCGCTGCTCCGGCGACAGGTGCCTCGAGTCCTGGGGCCTGATCCCCAACACCCCGAGGACACCCTGCTCCGTGCGCATGGGCACGTACGTACAGTCGGCGCCGGCCAGGGTGTCCGTTCCCCGGCCCGCAGTCTGGCCGTGCTCGTATACCCAGATGGCGACCGCCCTTTCATTGTCATCCGCCAGTATATCCTGTTGCCCATCGGATTTTGCCCTCACCACCAGCTTATTCTCTTCGTTGGGCAGCAGGATCACCGCCTGGCTCTCGACGCTTTCATAGACCTTTCTCGCCACCTGCTCCAGAACCTTCTCCAGTTCGTTGGTGGCGGCGATCTCCCTGCTCAAGGCATACAGGGCGCCCGTCCTCGCTTCCCGCTGTTTGGCGTAGGCGATATGCTGACGCAGGCGGGCTGACAATGTGCCGGTCATCAGGGCTACCAGCAGGAAGATGGCAAAGCTGAACAGGTAGTGCAGATCGAAGATCGTAAAAGTAAAGGTGGGATGAATAAAGAAGAAGTCAAAGGAGACGATCCCCAGGATCGCCGCCACTACTGAAAAGTACCGCCCCCAGACAACGGCGCTGAACAATACGGGTAACAGGTACAGCATGGCGATGTTGACCTGGCCCAGATAGGATCTAAAGGGTATGGCCAGAACGGTGAGCAGGGCGATCATGCACACGATTGCAGTATAAGGAAGGATCTGGAACGACTCTCTGCCTGCCGTCTGTGCTTGAGGGGTGCTGTCGGGTTGCGATTTTCCGGAAATTACGTGGACGCTGATATCCTCGCTGTGCTTGATCATCTGATCGACGAGGGATCCGTGCAGCCATTCCCGGAGCAGCGTCCTCAGGGGTTTCCCGATGATGATCTGGGTGATGTTGTGCTTTTTTGCAAAGCCCAGCAGTTCATCGGCCACACTGTTCCCGTTGATGGCGACGGTCTCAGCCCCCAGTTCCTCTGCCAGTTGGATGTTTTTTTCCAGCAGGACGTGTTCGGCTTCACCGGCCCAAACGTGGCGGGGTGTATCCACGTAAACGGCAAACCACTCGGCCTGGGTGTTGGCGGCCATGCGGCGCCCAAGCCTGATTAGCCTGGCGGCGAAGGGGCTGGGGCTTATGCAGACCATCACCTTTTCCCCGGCAGACCAGGGACCCTCGATGGCATGCGCCCTCATGTACGTCTCCATTTGGTGATCGACCCGCTTCGCCGTATGGCGCAGCGCCATTTCCCGCAGGGCATTGATGTTGCCCGGACGGAAGAACTTGCGCAGGGCCTCGGCGGCCTTATCGGGCACGTAGACCTTGCCGTCCTTGAAGCGCTGGATCAGTTCCTCCGGAGGCACGTCGACCAGTTGGATCTCGGCCTGTTCCAAAATCTTGTCGGGCACCGTCTCCCTCACCTTGATGCCCGTGATCTGGGCGACAGCATCGTTCAGGCTCTCCAGGTGCTGGATGTTCAGGGTGGTGTAGACGCCGATCCCGGCCGCCAGCAGTTCCTCCACGTCCTGGTAGCGCTTGGCGTGGCGCGACCCCAGGATGTTGGTGTGAGCCAGTTCATCCACCAGGGCGATCTGGGGTTTCCGGGCAAGCAGGGCATCCAGGTCCAGCTCGGCAAAGGTTCGGCCCTGGTATTCCAGGCGATGAGGTGGAATCACCGGCAGGCCCGCCAGTAACGCATCCGTGTCGGCCCGGCCATGGGTCTCCACCCAGCCGGTCACCACGTCCAGGCCCTCCACCAGGCGCTCCCGCGCCGTTTCCAGCATGGCGTAGGTCTTCCCAACACCGGCTGCAGCGCCCAGGAACACTGTCAGGACACCGCGACCTTCCTCTCTGATGCCGGCCAGGATCGCATCCGGGTCAGCGCGCTTTTCTCCCACCATAGAATCCCATCCCATCTCCTCAAGATCCGCCAAAAACCTCTTCCAGCAGGTGAGTGTTCTGCGATTCGGCCAGGGCCAACACCTTGTCACCTGCGCTGATGCAAGTCTCGCCCCGGGGGAGCACGATCTTGCCATCACGGATAATGGCAGTCAAAACTATACCTTCAGGAACATTCAGGTTGGCGACACTCTTCCCGATCGCCCGGGAAGCCGGACGCACCTCCTCTTCTACCAGCGAGACCTCCCCACCCCCAAGTTTTAACAAGGTAACCAGGTCTCCCAGGCTTACCTCCTCCCGAATCACCCTGGCGATAAAGAGCCCTCCGGCAATAGCATAGTCAACCCCGCGCTCCCGCGTATAGAGCCACTGGTTCTTGATGTTGTTGACCCGGGCGATCACCCGTTTGATGCCGAACTGCCTCTTGGCAATCATGGACAGGGCGAGGTTGTCAACGTCGCTTCCGGTTACGGCAACCACCACACCTGCCCGGGTAATTCCTACATAATCGAGGATGCGAGGGTCAGTCCCGTCTCCATGCACTGTCTTGACATCCGGAAACTCTTTGAACTTTTCCAGGGTGGCTTTGTTTTTATCAATCACCGTGACCTCTTGCTTGTCCTCCTGGGACAAGGTATAGGCCAGGTTGAACCCCACTTTGCCACCGCCGGCAATAAGAATAAACATTATCAATTCCCCCAATTTTGGTCGCTGGCAGTTGGTCGTTGGTCGTTGGATTCAAACTACCGGCCGCACGCCACCAACCACAGTTTCATTGGCTTTGTTTTTTTCCAACCGCTAACCACCGGCCACTAATCTATCAGGCTTTCAAGCTTGGGCACGGAATGTTCGGACACAACCGCTTGAATCAGATCGTTCTTCTCAAAGGTGGTCCCCATCAACGGCACGAAGGCCTTACCCTGCCGGATCAGGCAGATGACGCCGATCTCTCCCGGCGCCTGCAGATCCTTGACCATTCTTCCCACCAGGCGATGGGGCACCTGAAACTCGACTACCCTTACCTCCCCGTTCCCCGCAGTTAAAAGGGTGGCTACACGCTCTTCGACAAGCAGTTCGTTGACGCGCATGGCGCCCCAGGTGGTAGGGGCGATGACAGTAACACCGAGCTGCTGGTAGATCTCGGCCCGGATCGGATCGATGATCCGCGCCACTACCTTGGGAATGGCGAACTCCTCCCGGGCCAGGGAAGCCACCAGGAAGTTGGTATTATCATCGCTCGTGACCGTTGCCAGAGCATCAGCCCGCGTCGCCCCGGCTTCAATCAGGGTGGCGCGGTCGAATCCCAGGCCCTCGATCTTCTTGCCGGGAAACCGCGGCCTCAGGCGCCGGAAAGCCGTCGGGTCGGGGTCAATAACGGCGATGGAGGTCCCTTTGCGGGCCAAGGTTTCGGCGAGCTGCGATCCCAGCGTTCCGCAACCGACAACCACAATATACATGCATAAACCTCCTTTTAGGGGATGTGGGATGTGAGAAGTTAGAGGTGATGTCCTTGTAGGCATTGGCCTTGCCAATTTCGTCTTTCTCGCTTCTCGCTTCCCGCATCCCGCTTCTCAACTGTAGGTGTTTTAGTGCCGGCCTTTAAGCTTTCTGCGCTTCTATTATAGCTGATTTATCATGTTTCTTTAAATCCAGCCGTCTTACTACCAACTTCCGCAGTTCCTCCGCCACAAACAGGACGGCGCCAAAGGCTCAGCCGTCAGTCCATAGTCCCCCGTGACCATGATGATCCTGATTCCGGCGTTACGCGCCATCTTGACCGCATCAGCCACTTCAGGCCGGGGTGGGTCCATCATCCCTGCCAATCCGAGGAAAACAAGATCTCTTTCGACGTCCTCCATCCGAAATTCCTGCATGCCCTGAGGAATGTCACGGTAGGCGCAGGCAAGGACGCGCAAGCCTTACCTTGCCATCTCGTCATTGTGGCGCACGACCTCTTCCCTGACCTCTCCGTCGTGCATCGGCGATGACCTGCGTGATATCGCGCCTGATTGGCTACCTTGTTTTGGCGAAATCAATTACTTCTATTGGAGTTCTGCAATGCCTATTGTAGTCTCGATGCATATTAAAATGATGTTAAAGAACCGATCCTTTGCGTTAAAATAAAATTAAAATTGGGCACCCGGAGCATCCCGCCCCGGGCACCCGTTTTGCGCCTCTCACCTTCACCCTAAACATCACGCCTCTCAGATCAGTGCTCGACGCCGCTGTCTTGCCGGGAGCCTCCATCTTCTGTGATGCGAGCAAGTGTCCGCCCTGGCGGGCACGGATAACCCCGCGCCTCACCTATCTCACCATAATATCTTCCAATGCCGCTGACAGCGGCCCGGCTCTGTTTCAATCTGTCGATGTTGCACAGCCAGGAGTCCGTCTTCCAGGCACTGGCCTCATAGTCATCCTTGACCTCGGCATAGACCAGTTGAGTCTGCCTGGCGATCTCCTGCCAGGTATAGAGTTTGGAGATCTCCTGCTTGGCGGTCGCCGCCAGGCGGGCCGCCAGGCCCGGTTCGTGAAGCAGGCGCAGGACGTTATCCGCCAGGGAGTTGGGATTTCCGGCGTAGAACTTCAGCCCATTCTCCTCGTGGACGACGATCTCCGACAGGCCGCCCACATCCGCCACCACCACCGGGGTCATAGCCGCCATGGCCTCCAGGACCACCATCCCGAAGGGTTCATAGAGACTGGGGAAGACCGCCACATTCGCTTCCCGGTAGAGGAAATCCCTGGTCCGGTCGTCGATATATCCGGTGAAATAGATGCGGTTGGTGATACCCATATCCACCGCCTTGTTTCTCAAATAATCCTCCGCCGGCCCGCGCCCGGCGATAATGAACTTGGCATTAGAGTAATAATGAAGGACCTTCGGAACCGCATCGATCAGCAGGTGTACCCCTTTTTCCTGCACCAGGCGCCCCACGAACAGGATGATCCTCTCGTCCGGTGCGGCGAAGGCTGACCTGGACAGTTCGTGACCGGCCTGCTGGTAACGCGTCATGTCCACACCGTTGGGAACGACGCGCAGTTTATCCAGGGGCGCCTGGAATACCCGCTGCAGTTCCTTTTCCATGTAGTGGCTGCAGACGATCACCCGCCACGCCTCGAATACCAGCCACCACTCCACGTCGCTGATATAGCGCTGCAGGTCGTTGTGCAGGCCCTGGTTGCGCCCGTACTCGGTGGCGTGGATGGTGGCGATCAGGGGAACCTTGTAGGCATGCTTCAGAGCCCTGCCGGCATAGGCCACCAACCAGTCATGGGCGTGCACCAGGTCGAACTCGGCCAGGGAGTTAACCAGGGAAATCCCATACTCCACCATGCTCAGGTTGAGCTGCAGGACCCAGGTCAGGAAGTCCGGAGCCGAGAGGTTGTAGGGGTTGACCCGGTAGACGTGGATGCCGTTGACGACTTCCCGCGCCTCTGCCTTGTCAGCAGCGCAGGTAATCAGGTGCACCTCTTCCCCGGCCTGCACCAGGGCCGTGGCCAGATCATAGACGTGCTGGGCGAGGCCGCCCACACTGCGAGGGGGGAACTCCCAGGAAAGCATCAGAATTCGCACCGACTGCATCTCCCAACTGTTGGTATGTAAATTCTTCGATCAGATGCCGACTTGCTCTTCTCGGCCGGCTCTTGTTGAGATGCATGCCCGCCCCGACGCAGGAACATCCGCCGATCGCCTTCCCTTCCAGGATTGCTGTTGCAGTTGCGGAGTTAGTATGCAGTGTCTCACAGATGAATATACAAGAACACCTATAAGTAATTTTATAGAGGTGACATGGCAACTAATGAAGTTACAGTTTGATCAGCCCTGCCAGAGCCAGCATCATGATGAAGTGGGTGACAGCCCCGGCGCTGACGAACAGGTGGAAGACCTCGTGAAAACCGAAGCGGTGCGGCCAGAAGTTGCAGCACTTGGTGGCATAAATCACCGCTCCTATAGTGTAGGCCAACCCGCCACCAATCATCAGTGCCAGGATGACGGGCGGCAGGCTGTGCACCAATTGCACCAATGGCACAATAGCGATCCAGCCCAGCAGCACATAGAAAACCGTCGAGACCCAGCGGGGCAGGCCGATAAACCATAGCTTCAGCAACATTCCAGAGACGGCGATACCCCAGACTGCCCCAAGCATCGCCCACCTCCAGGCGCCTGACAGGGCAAAGAAAAACACCGGCGTATAGGAGCCGGCAATTAAAAAGAAGATGGATACGTGGTCAATTTTTTTTAAAAGCAGTTCCTTGGATGGGGTCGTCTTGACCCAGTGGTAGAGGGTGCTGGTGCCGAACAGGGTGATCACGCTGATCCCGTAGATTGTCATGACGATCAGTCTGGTGATATTCGTCCGGGTCATCACCACGATGAAGGCCAGTCCGGCAATGGCAGCCAGAAAGGTGATAAAGTGCGTCCAGGCGTTCACCGGCTCTTTGATATTTAAAAAGTTTCTCATCGGGATCTCTTTATGTTTTTTCAGGGTACAGGCCTGCAGTGGCGCTCACTCTCATGATTGAGTTGGTGCTTCCTTCTGATTTCTTGATCCGGTCTCGCATTCAACTTCCGACCCCTGATTACTACAGCTTTTCGGCTATGGCCGCGGCCATCTCCGACGATTTGGCGGTTCCCCCGAGGTCGTAGGTGAGATGCCGGCCCTCGCTTAAAACTGTATCCACGGCTTTCGTGATGCGAGCGGCAGCCTCATGCTCGCCCAGGTGCTTGAGCATCAAAACACCGGACAGGATGGTAGCCAGGGGGTTGACTTTATCCATTCCGGTGTACTTGGGGGCGCTCCCGTGGACAGGCTCGAAGACGGCGCACTGATCACCGATGTTGGCGCCGGGGGCGACGCCAAGGCCTCCGATCAGACCGGCGCAGAGGTCGGAGACGATATCCCCGTATAGATTGGGCAGCACCAGAACGTCGAAGTCCCCGGGGCTCTGGACGAGCTTCATGCAGCAGGCATCGACGATCCGGTCCTCAAAGGCGATGTCCGGATACTCCAGGGCGATCTCCCGGGCCACATCCAGGAACAGCCCATCGGTGCACTTCATGATGTTGGCCTTGTGAACGGCGGCTACCTTGTGGCGCCCCTCTCTCCGGGCCAGCTCAAAGGCAAAGCGAACGATCCTGGATGAACCGAAGCGGGTGATGATCTTGATGCTCTCGGCGGCATCCCTGCCCACCATGTGCTCGATACCGGCATAGAGGTCCTCGGTGTTCTCCCGGACCAACAGGATGTCCACGCCCTCGTAACGGGTCTTCACCCCCGGCAGACTTTTTGCCGGCCGCACGTTGGCATAGAGATCAAGCTCTTTGCGCAGAGCCACGTTGACGCTGCGAAAGCCTTTCCCGATCGGCGTGGTCAACGGCCCCTTCAGGGCCACCCGGTTGCGCCGGATCGAGTCCAGCACGTAATCCGGTAGCGGTGTGCCGCACTGATCGATCACCGCCTCGCCGGCCTCCACGACCTCCCACTCGATCCCGGCGTCTACCGCATCGATCACGATCCGGGCCGCCCTGGTCACGTCCGGTCCGGTGCCATCGCCCGGGATCAGGGTCACTGTATGCTTTGCCATGGTTAATCCTCCATCTTATGCAGTATTCAGAATTCAGTAGCCAGTGAGTACTTGCGTTTAATCGATGTCAAAAGTGCCATACTTCACGAAATGAGCGGCCAGCCCACCATCCGACAGTACCTTCAGCATGAATGCGGGCAGTGGTTTGATCGGAGTTTCGGTACCCCTGGTGAGGTTTCTCAAAACGCCGCCCTCCATGTCCGCCAACAATTCATCGCCGTCGGAGATCCCCGCCGTGTCGCATTCCACCACCGGAAGCCCGGTGTTGATGGCGTTGCGGTAAAAGATACGGGCAAAGGATGCGGCCAGCACCGCGCCCACTCCAGCGTTCAACAGGGCCAGGGGCGCCTGCTCGCGCGATGAACCACAGCCGAAGTTGCGCCCTGCCACCACAAAATCGCCGGGCTGCACCTTCCGGGCGAAATCCGGGTCCAGGTCTTCCATGACGTGGCTGGCCAATTCCTTCATGTCCAGAGTCTTGAACTTATACTTGCCGGAAATGATATAGTCCGTGTTGACATCGTTGCCGAAGCAATGGGCTCTACCATTCAGTTTCATCTCGCCAACCTCCTCGCTATTTCAGGTATTCCCTGGGATCGGCAATAGCGCCGGCCAGGGCGGAAGCCGCTACCGTCGCCGGAGAGGCCAGGTAGATGAAAGCCTTGCTGTTGCCCATCCGGCCCTTGAAGTTCCGGTTGGCCGTGGAGATCACGTTCTCACCGTCCGAAGGAACGCCGTTGTGCGTTCCCACACAGGGCCCGCAACCTGGCGTCACCACTGCGGCGCCGGAGCGCACCAGGTCCTGGATGATCCCCTCATCCATGGCCTCCAGGTAAATACGGCGGGATGCCGGGGCGACTATGAAACGCACTTCCGGGTGCACCCGGCGCCCCTTGAGGATACCGGCGGCAATCCGCAGATCCTCCAGGCGCCCGTTGGTGCAGGTGCCCAGTACCGCCTGCTGGATGACAGTTCCGGCGACTTCGCCGATCGACGCCACATTGTCCACCCGGTGTGGTTTGGCCACCTGCGGCTCCAGGCAGCTCACATCGTATTCCAAAATCCTGGCATACTCCGCCTCCGGGTCCGGGCTGACCGCTTCGAAGTTCCCGTTTCCATGCTCCCGCACCCAGGCCAGAACCTTGTCATCGGCCTCCATCAAGCCGGCCTTGGCGCCCATCTCGATAGCCATGTTGGCGATGGTGAAGCGGGCGTCGACTGACAGGGCGCCGATCGCCTCCCCGGTGTATTCGGCCGCCATATACGTCGCTCCGTCAGCGGTCACCTGCCCGATCAGGAACAGGATCAGGTCCTTGGAATAGACGCCGGCCGACAACTGCCCGCGGCAGACGAACCGGAGCGACTCGGGCACCCTGAACCACATCTTGCCGGAAATCAGGGCTGCCGCCAGGTCGGTGGAACCCACCCCGGTGGCAAAGGCATTAAGGGCGCCATAGGTGCAGGTGTGGGAATCGGCGCCGATCACCAGCGAACCGGGCCCCACGTGGCCTTTCTCGGGCACCAGTTGATGGCAGACTCCCTCCCCGATATCATACATGAGCATCCCTTGTTCTTTGGCAAACGACCGCATCAGGTGGTGAAGGGCCGATACGCCCTCCAGCGGACTTGGCGCGCTGTGGTCGATCACCAGTGCCGCCCGCTGCGGGTCAAAGACCTGTTTCCCTCGCATCTCCTCAAACGCCCGGATTGCCAGGGGAGAGGTGCCATCCTGCCCCATCCGGAAATCCAGGTCGGCCACCACCAGGTCGTTGGCACGGGCATCCTGGCCGCTTTTCCGGCTCAGGATCTTTTCGGCTATGGTCTTTCCCAAACGGTTCTCCTCCTGCACATAATGATTGAAGGTTAGCGGTTAGAAAAAGAAACACCACTAACACTTTGAGGCAAAGTGTCATTTGTAGCGTTTTTTCAAATGAAGCCGCCAGAAGAGCTTCCGTCTTTCGTTAGTGCTGTGTTGTATTCAATGAACAGCAAGACATACCGGCACGCAAATTCCAACGGCCAACCACCAGCATGCCTCTTATATACTTTTAGCCTTGAGATAATCCTCGTAGATAAAGACCAGTTCCTTGTCGAACAGGGGGCGCTTGAGTTCCACGGCGACCTTCTTGACCTCGGCCAGGACGTCCTCGGCCTCCTGGTCAGTCAGGTGATGGCCGTATTCCTCGAACTTGGCTTTGATGGAGTGGCTGCCGGAATGCTTCCCGATCACGATCTGCCTGGTCAGGCCAACCTCCTCGGGACAGAAAGCCTCGTAGGTCTTGGAATTCTTCAGGGTGCCGTCGACGTGGATGCCGGATTCGTGGGTAAACACGTTGGAACCGACGATCGCCTTCCAGGCCGGCAGCTCACGGCTGGCCGCCCGCGATACGTACTCCGCCAACTCCCGGAACTTGGCAGTCTTGAAGTTGAGGTCAACCCCCTGCAGGCACTTCAGGGCCATGACCACCTCTTCGAGGGCGGCGTTCCCCGCCCGCTCGCCCAGCCCGATCACAGTCACTCCGACCCACCCGGCGCCCGCCTTGACGCCTGCCAGGGCGTTGGCGGTGGCCATGCCAAAATCGTTGTGAGTGTGCATCTCCACATCGATGCCGGCGGTGTCGATCAGCTTCTTGACCAGTTCAAAAGTCGTAAAGGGATCGAGGATCCCCACGGTGTCGCAGAAACGCACCCGGTCAGCCCCGGCCTCCTTGGCAGCCTGGGTGAATTCGAACAGAAAATCTGGATCGGTCCGGGAGGCGTCTTCGGCGTTGGCTGAGATATAGACTCCCTGCTGCTTGGCAAATTCCACCGCCCTGACCATGTCCGCCAGCACCTTGCTCCTGGTGCTGCGCAGCTTGTGCTCGATGTGGATGTCGGAGGTGGAGATGGAGATGGCTACGGCGTCCACCCCACACTCCAGCGAAGCTTCGATGTCCTTGATCACAGCCCGGTTCCACCCCATAATGCTGGCGCGCAGGCCCAGCTTGCAGATCTCCGTGATTGCCTCTCTCTCGTGGCCGCCCATGACCGGAATTCCGGCCTCGATCTGGTCTACCCCGACGTCGTCCAGCATCTTGGCGATGCGGATCTTTTCGGGATTGGAAAAAACCACCCCCGCCGTCTGTTCGCCGTCACGGAGCGTGGTATCGACGATCTTGATCTGGCTCATAACCTCGCACCTCTCCTCTTGCTCATCTCAACTAACCTCTCCTACTCAAGTATTCAGAATTCAGTAGTCAGAATTAAGAATGCTGAGTTTTTTCCCTGATCAGCTTGTTGACCAGTTGCGGGTTGGCCTGGCCCCTGGTGGCCTTCATCACCTGGCCGACCAGGAAAGCTAGAGCTTTCTCCTTGCCGCTGCGATAGTCATCCACCACCCCGGGATTGCCGTCCAGCACCTGCTGCACCACGGCGCTCAGTGCGCCGGCGTCGCTGATCTGCGCCAGGCCCCCGGCCTCGACGATCTCCCGGGGACGTCTTCCGGAGACGAACATCTCCTCGAATACTGCCTTGGCGATCTTGCCGCTGATGGTTCCCTGGTCAATCAGGTTCAACATCTCCACCAGGTGGGACGGGGTCAGCCGGGCCTCCGGCACGTCCTGGTTATGGACTTTGAGAAGCCTCAAGAACTCCCCCATCACCCAGTTGCTGACCGTCTTGGAGTCATGATAGGCGCCCACACAAGCCTCGTAAAAGTCAGCCAGGGCGCGGGAACCGGTGAGGATGCCGGCGTCATAGGACGGCAGGCCATAATCAGCCATGAAGCGCTGCCGCCTGGCAGACGGCAACTCCGGTAATGCCGACCGCACCTGTTCGACCTGGTCGGGGCTGATCACCAGGGGCACCAGGTCCGGGTCCGGAAAATAGCGATAATCGGAGGCCTCTTCCTTGATCCGCATCTGAACCGTGACGCCCGCCGCCTCATCCCAGGCCCTGGTCTCCAGCAAAAACTGGCCGCCCTCTTCCAGGATGATGCACAGCCGGTCGGCCTCTCCGGCGAGGGCGTGCTGCACAGCCCGGAAGGAGTTCATGTTCTTGACCTCCGACTTCGGGTTTAAGACCGTGCTCCCCTCCGGACGGACCGAGATGTTGGCGTCGCAGCGCAGGGAGCCTTCCTCCATCTTGCAGTCGGAGACGTCGATGTACTCCAGGATGGCCTTCAACTTTTCGAGGTAGGCCCTGGCCTCCTCCGGCGTCCGCAAGTCCGGTTCGGAGACGATCTCCAGCAGCGGCACCCCGCAGCGGTTGGTGTCCACCAGGGAATAGTCGGTACCGGCGGCGCCGTGCACCAGCTTGCCGGCATCCTCCTCCATGTGCACCCTGGTGATACCGATACGCCTCGTCACCCCGTCTACCTCAATGTCCAAGTAGCCATTCCGGCAGAGGGGCAGGTCGTACTGGGAGATCTGGTAGTTCTTGGGCAAGTCCGGGTAGTAGTAGTTCTTCCGGTCAAACTTGCTGAACGAGGCGATCTCGCAGTTAAAGGCGAGGCCGGTCCGGATGGCATATTCCAGGACGGTCTGGTTGAGGACCGGGAGCACGCCGGGCAGGCCCATACAGACCGGGCAGACGTTGGTGTTCGGCTCGCTGCCGAACTCGTTGGGGCAGGAGCAGTAGGCCTTGGTCCTGGTATGCAGTTCCACGTGTACCTCAAGGCCGATGACCACTTCGCACCTGCTACTCATGCACGCATCCCCCTTCCTGCCGCACCGCGCCCCCACCCCCACCGCGCTCATGTACTCCACATTCTTTCAGGCCGGGCGTTAGCCCGGATGTGGAGGAGGGCACCCGGCGGGTACCAGGAGCGGCGGAACCACTGCCCTCGAGGGAGGGCCGTGCCCGGTGATGGGGCGTGTTCTGTTCAAAGGCGTAGGCGATGCGCAGCAGCGTCCCTTCCGAAAAGACCGGCCCCATCAATTGGAGCCCCACCGGCAGGCCGCCTGTAAATCCGCAGGGAACGGAGATGGCGGGAATGCCGGCCAGGTTGACCGGAATCGTATAGACATCCGAGAGGTACATGGACAGAGGATCATTTGACCTCTCCCCCAACCGGAAGGGGGGCGTGGGTGAAGTCGGGGAGACAATGATATCGAACTGGTCGAACAGGCGGCTGAAGTCATCCCGGATCAGCGTCCTGAGCTTCAGGGCCTTCAGGTAGTAGGCATCGTAGTATCCAGAACTGAGAACATAGGTGCCCAGCATGATGCGGCGCTTGACCTCCGGCCCGAAGCCCTGGCTGCGGGTGTTCAGGTACATATCCATCAGGTCATACTCGCCACCGTCATCCGGCGTTGCCCGGTAGCCGTAGTGAACGCCGTCGTACCGGGCCAGGTTGGAACTGGCTTCGGCGGGAGCGATCAGGTAGTAGCAGGGTAGGGCATACTCAGCATGGGGGAAAGAGCACTCTTCAATAATGGCGCCCAGTTCCGCCAGCTTGTCCAGAGATGCCTTCACCACCTCGCTCACACCTGCATCCAACCCATCACCGAAGAACTCCCGGGGGATGCCGATCCTGAGGCCGTTGATCTCCCCGGTGAGAAAGCTGGTGTAATCGGGCACCGGGATGGGCGCCGAGGTGGAATCCAGGGGGTCGTGGCCGGCGATCAGGTTGAGCACCAGGGCGCAGTCACGGACGTCCTTGGTCATGGGGCCTACCTGGTCCAGGGATGAGGCGAAGGCCACCAGCCCATAGCGGGAGACCAACCCGTAGGTCGGCTTGAGGCCGACAATGCCGCACAGCGAGGCCGGCTGCCTGATGGAACCGCCGGTATCGGTGCCCAGGGCGTAGGGCGCCTCTCCGGCGGCCACCGCCGCTGCAGGCCCGCCGCTGGAGCCACCCGGCACGCAGCCCAGGTCCCAGGGGTTGCGGGTAGGGAAAAAGGCGGAGTTCTCCGTGGACGAACCCATGGCAAACTCATCCATGTTCAGCTTGCCGGTGAAGACGGCGCCGGCTGCAGCCAGCTTTGACACCACCGTGGCGTTATAAGGCGGTATGAAGTGTTCCAGCATGCGGGACGAGCAGGTGGTGCGGATGCCCCGGGTGCAGAGCACATCCTTCAAACCGGCGGGGACCCCGGCCAGGTAAGGCAGACTGCGACCCTGCCCGCGCTCCCCGTCAACCTTGCGGGCGGTCTCATAGGCCTGGTCCTCGGTAAGGGTGACGTATGCCTGCACATCAGGATCAACGTCGTGGATGCGCTTGAAGATCGCCCCCGTAACCTCCGCAGAGGTCATCTCGCCCCGCCGGAGCAGATCTGCCAGCTCATGAGCCGTCAAATCATAAATTTCCATGTATGAAGCCTCTTTTCATTCGCCAAAACCACAGCGTGAATTGCCATACAGGCGGTTGCCGCACTTTTTGATCACACTTCTCACGTCACAGGATGCGCGGCACCTTGAAGTAGCTTCCGTCCCGGTCCGGGGCGTTCTGAAGGACCTCTTCCTGGGTCAGGGTTGTCCCTCTCTGGTCGGGGCGGGAGACGTTCTGCAGCGGTAAGACGTGGTAGGTCGGTTCGACCGCGGTGGTGTCCAATTGGTTGATCCGGTCCGCATAGTCCAGGATGGAACTCAACTGGGCGCGGAAGCGCTCCTTCTCCTCCTCGCTCAGGGCGAGGCGGGCCAGCAGGGCCACGTGCTCTACTTCCCTTATGCTGAGTTTCACGAGCAATCGCCACCTCAATACGTTGACCTGCATAAAAATCATGCTAATTATAGCAGAAGCGCCAATACCCCGCAACTTGTATACAATCCGGCGATCTGTGCGAGGTAATGTCGCCCCTTGGCCAGTTTACTAACATTCCACTCACCCCTTTATACGAACGCCTCCTGGAACCAAAAAGGTCAGGATTTGGCGCCAAGCTTCAAAGGCCGGCCAGTCTCCTGAAGGCGTCCTCATCGAGGATCGGGACCGACAGGGACACCGCCTTGTCATACTTCGATCCGGGGTCCTGGCCGACCACCAGGTAGTTGGTCTTCTTGCTGACGCTGGAAGCCACCCGGCCTCCCCGCTGCTTGATCAGGCCCTCGGCCTCGTCCCGGGTGAGGCTGGACAAGGTTCCGGTCAGCACGAACTGTTTTCCGGCCAGGGTCAGGCCCCCGGCCGTTGCGGGCGCTTTTTCCTGCCGCATCCGGACTCCGGCCATGCCGAGCTTCTGCAACAGGCTGCGAGCCTGCTCGCTGCTAAAATACTGGACGATGCTGGCCGCAATCTTGGGCCCGATCTCCGGGATCTGGGTCAACTGCTCTTCAGTGGCCGCAGCCAGGGCCTCCATGCTGCCGTGCCGGTCGGCCAGGATCTCCGAGGCGCGGGTGCCGGCGAAGCGGATGCCCAGGGCGAAAATCAGGGGGGCGAGCCCGCGGCCCCTGCTCTTGTCGATTGCCGCCAGAATGTTCTCGGCTGACTTGTCCCCCATGCGCTCCAGGGATGTCAGTTGTTCTTTGCCCAAACTATACAGGTCTGCCACATCCCGGACGAGGCCGGTATCCACCAACTGGTTGATCAGGGCCGGCCCAGCTCCCTCAATGTCCATCGCCTCCCGGCTCACGAAGTGCAGGATCATTTCCCTGAGCTGAGCGGGGCAGGCGATCCCAGTGCAGCGGGTGGCCGCCTCACCTTCCAGGCGTATTACCTGGCTGCCGCATTCAGGGCAGACCTGGGGCATCTGGAAAACTCTCTCCTGTCCGGTGCGCCGCTCCTTGAGCACGCTGACCACTTCGGGGATCACGTCCCCGGCTCGCTGCAGCACCACATAATCCCCAATCCGCACATCCTTGGCCCGGATCATGTCCTCATTATGCAGGGTCGCTCTGGAAACGGTCGCCCCGCTCACCTGAACCGGTTCCAAAATCGCCGTCGGTGTGAACACCCCGGTGCGCCCCACGCTGACGATGATATCTTCAATCCTGGTGACTACCCGTTCCGCCGGGAACTTGAAGGCAATCGCCCAGCGGGGACTCTTCGAGGTGCTGCCCAATCTCTCCTGAAGCTGCAAGCTGTTTACCTTGACCACCAGGCCGTCGATCTCGTAAGCCAGGGAATGTCTCCGTTCAGTCCAGGAGTTGCAGCAGGCGATCACCTCGTCGATATCGCGGCAGTGCTGATTTTGCTCCTGCACCGAAAAACCCACCTGACGCAAGTATGACAGCGCCTCTGCCTGGGTTGGCAATGGAGTCTCCGAACTTATCAGGACCTGATACAAAAAAAGACCCAGGGTGCGTCTGGCGGTGACTTTGGGGTCGAGTTGGCGGATGGAACCGGCGGCAGCGTTGCGGGGGTTGGCAAAGGGGGTCTCGCCGCGGCGGTCCCGTTCTTCGTTGAGGCGGACGAAAGCCCTCTTGGGCATGAACACCTCTCCCCGGACCACCAGCCGGTCAGGAGCGGCAGCGAGTCTGAGCGGCAGTACTCTGATGGTTCGGACATTGGTAGTCACGTCCTCCCCGGTCTGACCGTCCCCACGAGTCGCAGCCTGGGTAAAGAGCCCCTTTTCATAGGTCAGGACTACCGTGAGGCCGTCGATCTTGGGTTCGACCACATAATCCAGCGCGCCATATCCTCTGGGCCCAGAGGATGCGCCGGGTCCTGTGGACCGGGCGCGACTCGCTTCGCTCGCAATCGAGGTGGCACTGGACATGGCGCCACCCGCCAACTGCTGCACCCGGCGGTCAAAGTCGCGCAGTTCCGCCGGCTCGAAGGCGTTATCCAGGCTCAGCAAGGGCACTGGGTGCCGAACTGTCTGAAAACCGGGCAACGGCTCGCCCCCCACCCGCTGGCTGGGAGAATCAGGCGCCACCAGTTGAGGGTACTGACCCTCTAGCCGCACCAGGTCACTGACCAACCGGTCATAGTCAGCGTCACCGATCAGCGGTCGATCAAGCACATAGTATTGGTGATCATGCTTGCGGATCTCGCTGCGCAGGTGTTCGGCCATTATCTGCGCTTCCTCGAAGGACGGCATGCGCATACCCCCACTTTCGGTTGTCCTGCAAAATTATTCACCTACCTAATCATTCCCCCGCTAGGCCCATATAACTAAAAAAGCCGGCAGCACCGGCTTGGTTCACAGGTATTACAGGCGGGCGAGCGGGGCGAACTTGACCAGCAATTGCTTGACCCCTACGGTCTCAAACTGCACGAAGATCTCCAGATCCCCCCCGCGTCCGATCAGAGTCCCGGTGACCACGCCGCGCCCAAACTTTTTATGATCGACCAGGTCCCCCCTGGTAAATTCCTGCCCGTCCTGGCTGTCGTCCCTGGTTTCCTGTCCGTCAGCTTTATCAACCGACCGTGCGGTCGGTTTTCCGCCAGCAGCCATTTTGGATGCGACCCCCTGCATAGCGGAAGCAGATCCGCTGCTGGTAGTCTCTCCCTCAACTGCGGCCGATGTACCTGCGGCAGCAGCTTCCAGCAGGGCGCGCCCGGTAAAGACCGGGGGCAACTTCCGGCGCGAGGCTACCCTGTCCTCACTGTGCTGCCCGGAGGCGGCAGAATGGCCCGTCCCTTTCTCATCGCCCGGCGACCCATGATGATCGAGGAGCGCGGCTTTTTTTCCGGCGCCGGTTGGAGTTACCGGGTGCAGGAATTCTTCGGGAATCTCCGCCAGGAAGCGCGAGGGCTCCTTTTGGATCCCGCTCCCGTGTAAAAAGCGGCGGTTAGCCCAGGAAAGGAAAAGCTGCTCCTGGGCGCGGGTGATCCCCACGTAGCAGAGGCGGCGCTCCTCCTCCAGCGTCTGCTCTTCTCCCAGAGCATGAGCATGCGGAAAGAGGCCTTCCTCCAGCCCGGTGAGAAAAACTACCGGAAACTCCAGCCCCTTGGCGCTGTGGAGGGACATCAGGACAATGGCGTTCTCGTCGCTGCTGTAGTTATCGACATCCGTCACCAGAGCCAGGTGCTCCAGAAAACCGGTCAGGGATTTATCCTCTCCCTGTTCGTCGTATTCCCTGGTGACACCCAGGAACTCCCTGATGTTTTCCAGCCTGGTTTCTGCCTCCACCGGAGGTTCCGACTCCAACAGCGAGCGGTAACCGGTCTCCCCCAGGATGGCCTCGGCCAGTACTGTCACCGGCATGGTCTCCTGCTGCTGGCGCCAGCGCTCGATCATGGCGATAAAACCCTTGATAGCGATGGCGGTGCGTCCCAGGCCGGCCAACAATTCGGGGTCTGTCAGCACTTCCCCCAGACTGACGCCCCTCTCCCGGACGATCTGTTCCACCCGGCTCAGGGCCGCCTCTCCGATCCCCCGCCTCGGGACGTTCAGGATGCGGCGCAGGGAGATGTCGTCCCTCGGATTGGCCACCAGCCTGAGATAGGCCAGGATGTCCTTGATCTCCCTACGCTCGTAAAACCTGATGCCCCCGAAAATCCGGTAGGGGACGTTGCTCCTGATGCATTCCTCTTCAAACGACCGGGACTGGGCGTGAGTGCGGTAGAAGACGGCACAGTCCCGGTACTGCATCTCTTCTGTCTGGCACAGGCGTTCCGCCATGGCCAGCACGAAGCGGGCCTCATCCCGCTCGTCAACCGCCTCGTAACAGCAAACCGGCTCTCCGGTCCGGTTGGAGGTCCACAACTGCTTGGGCTTTCTGCCTTTATTATTGGCGATCACCGAGTTGGCCACGGTCAGGATACGCTGGGTCGACCGGTAATTCTGCTCCAGCTTGATGACCCGGGCTTCGGGGTAATCCCTTTCAAAATCGAGAATGTTGCTGATGTCCGCCCCCCGCCATCCGTAGATGGATTGGTCATCATCCCCGACCACGCAGAGGTTCTCGAAACCGGCGGCAATCTGGTGCACCAGCGTGTACTGAGCCTTGTTGGTATCCTGATATTCATCCACCATCACGTATTGGAAGCGGTGCTGGTAATGCTCCAGCACCAGCGGCTGCGCCCGGAACAGTTCCACTGTCTGGAGCAGCAGGTCGTCGAAATCCAGGGCGTTCTGCTCACGCAGCTTTGCCTGGTAGAGCCGGTAGACCTTCGCCAGTACAGCTTCCCGCTCGTCCCGCACCCTCTGCTCAAACTCCTCCGGCCCCACCAGATTGTTTTTCAGGCCGCCGATAACGGACAGCAGGTTGCGCGGCCGGTACTTCTTATCGTCCAGTGCGAGTTCCCGGAGGCAGTGCTTGACCAGGGTCTCCTGATCATCCCCGTCATAGATGACAAAATTCCGGTCATAGGGCGTATACTGCACCTCTTGGCGCAGGATGCGCACCGACATGGAATGAAAGGTGCTGATCCAGACGTCGCGACCTGCCGGGCCCGCCAGGTCGATCACCCGCCGCCGCATCTCTTCCGAGGCCCGGTTGGTAAAGGTGACCGCCAGGATCCTGAAGGGGGACACCCCCCGCTTCAAGAGGTGGGCCACCCGGTACGTGAGCACCCGGGTCTTGCCGCTGCCAGCCCCGGCAAAGATGATCACAGGCCCCTCGGTCTGGCGCACTGCTTCGAGCTGCACCGGATTGAGATCGTCGTTGAGAAACACCTGCATCCCCCATTTTCGAATCGCGAACCTCTATTATCGCCGCCGCTCGGCCAGCTTTGTCCTGATCTCGTCCAGGCTGACTCCACACTCCGCCAGCAACACCAGGAGGTGATAGACCAGGTCCGCCGACTCGTTGATGATCTCGTCGCGGCTGCGGTTCTTGCCGGCGATCACTACCTCCACCGCCTCTTCTCCTACTTTCTGCGCGATGCGGTCGATCCCCTTCCGAAATAATTGGGCGGTGTAAGAATTTTCGGGCAGGGTCCGCTGGCGGTCCCTGATCACCGCAAACAGCAGATCCAGAATATCTCCGGGAGTGGTGGGCTGCCCGCCGGTGGCAGACTCTACTGCGGTCTCACCGCCAGCTGGAGCCAACTGCCTGAAGAAGCAGGAGCGGTAGCCCTCGTGGCAGGCGACGCCCACCTGGTCCACCTTCACCAGCAAGGCGTCCTGGTCGCAATCGGTCAGCACCTCCCGGATGTACTGGCGGTGCCCGCTGGTCTCACCTTTCTGCCAGAGGCACTGCCGGCTCCGGCTGTAAAACCAGGTCCTGCCGGTCTGCAGGGAGAGCGCCAGGGATTCCCGGTTCATGTAGGCAACCATCAGAACCTCACCGTTGACCACATCCTGGATGATGGCCGGAATCAGGCCGTCTGCTCCAAAATTTACGGATTTACAGGTCATTTCTATCTGCCTGGGATCTGTCAGAACTGGTACTGCTTTCAAAGTCTCACAGGCACCCCTCTCTCAGCCAGGTACTCTTTGGCCTGCCTGATAGTATATTCCTGGTAGTGGAAGATGGATGCGGCCAGGACGGCATCCGCCGCTCCCGCAGTCAACCCCTCATACAGATGGTGCAGGTTGCCGGCCCCGCCCGAGGCGATCACCGGTATCCGCACCGCCTCGCTGACCGTCCGGGTCAGGTCCAGGTCGTAGCCGTCCCTGGTCCCGTCCCGGTCATGGCTGGTCAGCAGGATCTCCCCGGCTCCGCGTTCCTCGGCTTCCCGCGCCCAGGCGACGGCATCCCGGCCAGTGCTCCGCCTGCCGCCGTGGGTCAGCACGTCCCAGCGCCCGGGGCTTGACTGCCTGGCATCGATGGCCACCACGATGCACTGGCAGCCAAAGCGCTTGGCGCCCTCGTCGATGATTTCCGGGTGCAGCACCGCGGCGGTATTGACCGCGGTCTTGTCGGCCCCTGCCATGAGCATCTCCCGGATATCCTCCAGGGTGCGGATACCCCCGCCCACCGTCAGGGGGATAAATACCTGGTCGGCGGTTCGCCTCACCACGCCGACCATGGTCTTGCGCTCCTCGTTGGAGGCGGTGATGTCCAGAAACACCAGCTCATCCGCACCGGCAGCATCGTAGAACGCTCCCAATTCCACCGGGTCCCCGGCATCCCTGAGTTCCACGAACTTGATTCCCTTCACCACCCGCCCAGCGGTTACGTCAAGGCAGGGAATGATGCGCTTGGCCAACATCTCCCGATACTCCCTTCCCTTTCATTGAACGGCGGCAGCCGAGAGGGCGTCCGCTAACCGTATCCGTCCCTCATAAAGGGACTTGCCCAGGATCACTCCCTCGACTCCCAGCGGTTCCAACTCCCGCAACCCGATCACGTCATCCAGGCAGCTCACCCCGCCCGAGGCGATCAGGCGCAGTCCGGAATGCACCGCCAGTTCCCGGATCGTCCCCAGGTTCGGCCCCGTTAGCATGCCGTCCCTGGCGGTGTCGGTAAAGATCAGGCGCTCCACGCCACACTCCCCGATCTCCTTTGCCACCTCCAGGATGTGCCGGGAGGTCACGTCCTGCCAGCCCTTGACCGCTACCAGGCCATTCCGGGCATCCAGACCGACCAGCACTTTGTCGCTCCCAAAGACGGAGCAGGCCTCCCGGACCAGGCCAGGGTTGGTAACGGCAACTGTTCCCAGGACCACCCGGGCCACACCCGCCGCCAGAGCGCTCTCGATCTGCTCCAGGGTACGCAGGCCGCCGCCCAACTGCACCGGGATGTCCAGGGCGGCGGCGATCCGGCCGACTATCTCCAACTGCTGCGGCGACCCGGCGAAGGCTCCGTCCAGGTCGACCAGGTGCAGCCACCGGGCGCCCCCGGAAGCCCAGCGCCGGGCCATCGCCACCGGGTCCGCCCCGTAAACCGTCTCCGCCTCGGGGTGTCCTTGAACAAGCCTGACGCACCGGCCTCCCCTGAGATCGATGGCCGGAATGATCAGCATGCCGCCACCAGCTTCCCGAAATTGGCATATACCTGCTGCCCGGTGTCGCTGCTCTTTTCCGGGTGGAACTGTACCCCGAACAGGTTGCCCCGGGCCACCATGCTGGTGAAGCTGCCGCCATAGTCGGTCGTGCCGCTGATAATGGCCTCGTCGTCCGTCTCCACGTAGTAGGAGTGAACAAAATAGAAGTAGGAATGGTCGGGGATGCCCTGGAACAGCGGGTTATCAGCGCCTTGCCCGAGGTCCACCTGGTTCCAGCCCATGTGAGGCACCTTCAAGTCGCCCCTGAAACGCCGCACCCGGCCCGGCAAGATCCCCAGTCCGGAGTGCGCCCCCATCTCCTCGCTGTCCTCGAAGAGCACCTGCAGGCCGAGACAGACGCCAAGAAAGGGCTTGCCATCCGCTATCTCTTCCTTCAAAGCCTGATCGAGTCCCTGGGCATGGAGATTGTCCATGGTGTCTCCGAAGGCGCCCACTCCCGGGAGCACGATGCCCCGGGCCTGTTTCAACGCCTCCGGGGTTCCGGCAATAACCGCCGGATAGCCGGCCTTCTCCAGGGCTTTCTGGACGCTCCTCAGGTTTCCCATGCCATAGTCGATGATGACGATCATATTTCTCCCAGGTATTCAGAATTCAGTAGTCATGTGCTCCGCATTTTTCAAGACGATAAACCATGCTCATTTTTTTCTTTTATTCTGACTCCTGACTCCTGACTCCTGTCTCCTGACTCCTCTCCCTATAAACTGCCCTTGGTTGATGGCACCTCGTCCAGAGGCCCCGAAAGGGCCACCGCCTGGCGCAGCGCCCGGGCGCACCCTTTGAAGACCGCCTCGATGACGTGGTGGCTGTTGAATCCCGCCAGCAGCCGCAGGTGCAGCGTCAGGCCGGCGTTGTTGGCAAACGCCCGAAAGAATTCGGGCACCAGTTCCAGCGGCAACTCACCTACCCGCCAGTTTTCAGTCTTGACGTCGTACGCCAAAAAAGGCCTGCCGCTGATGTCAACCGCCGCCATTACCAGGGCCTCGTCCATGGGCAGGAGGGCTGAACCGTAACGGTTGATGCCCCTTTTCTCGCCCAGGGCAGAGTTAAACGCCTGACCCAGACAGATCCCGATGTCCTCGACAGTGTGGTGGGCATCGACCTGCAGGTCCCCGGTCGCCTCCACGGCCAGGTCGAACAGGCCATGGCGCGCCCAGAGGTGCAGCATGTGATCGAGGAAGCCAATCCCCGTGCCCCCCCGGAATTCCCCCTTGCCGTCAAGATTCAGATCGACCACGACGCTGGTCTCACCCGTCGTCCTGCTTACGCTTCCCGTCCGGCCGCTCATCGGATCGCCCCTCTTCTTTAAAGAGCCATTTTGAGTACATTTTGCAACCGGATGCCGTTGCATTCTTCCCCTTAAATCTGTGCCTGTTTGCTAACTGCCTGTTTGATGGCCGCCACGATCCCGGCCAGACGCTCGTATTTGAGGCGGTAGGCAACCCGGTTGGCCACCAGCCTGGCGGTCGCTCCGGTGATCTCCGCCACTGCCACCAGGTTGTTCTCCTTCAGGGTACGTCCCGACGACACCAGGTCGATGATCACCTCCGCCAGTCCGACCAGCGGCGCCAGTTCCACGTTGCCGGAGAGCTTGATGATCTCTCCCGGCAAGCCCTGGCTGTACAGGTAGCCCTGAGCCACCCGGGGGAACTTGGTTGCCACCCGCAACTGTCCGTACCGGGCGACAAAACCGGGCAGGCCCCCTGCGAAATCCTGCTGCCTGTCAGCCGGCACCGCTACCACGAACCGGCAGGCCCCAGCTTTCAAATCCAGCAGCTCGCAGATCTCCTTGCCCTGCTCCAGGATCACGTCCTTGCCGGCGATCCCCAGATCAGCCGCCCCATTTTCCACGAAAGTGGGCACATCGGCAGCGCGGCAGATGAGATAGCGCAACCCGGCCTTCTCATCGATGCTGATCAGGCGCCGCCCGCTCTCCTCCATGCTGCCCTGCATCAGGCCGGCATCCTGCAGGAGGGAGCGGGCAACAGTGAAGAGACGTCCCTTGGGGAGGGCAAAAGTAATCATCGTCTGGCTCATCCTGGCATCCCAGGGGACATTCAACCGGGGACATTCATGGGAACAATCCTCCGAAGGAGGTGTGTCCCGATCCTTGAATAAGGTTTGTCCCCGTACCTTAAAAACGGCGTGTCCCCGCTCCTTTGATCAGTTAGTTACAGTCAATCTTCCACGACAATATGGGGGATTCCCTTGCGGGACGCATAAGCGATAGCTTCGGCAACCGGAAGGGAGTTTACGGCGATCTCCACGCTGTAGCCCGACTCCCGCAACGCCTTGGCCTTTTTAAAAAGCCGGCAGGAATCGGCGCCGATCAGGTAAAAGTCAGGCACTCCATCCTCCGGCAGGCCCTTCCTCTCCAGCGCCGCCACAATTCGTTCAATGCTTAGGGCAAAGCCGGTCGCCGGGCATGAGAACCCGAGCTTGGAAAGCAGATCGTCATAACGCCCGCCACCGCAAAGTGGATAGCCAACCCCGGGGGCATACCCCTCGAAAACGATCCCGGTATAATAACCCAGACCCCTGAGCAGGGTGAGGTCGATGAATAACTCTTCCCGGAAACCACAACCGGCCAGGATCTGCCAGACCTGACGCAGGCCAGCCAGACCTTCCCGGGCGCGGGGATTTTCGATCCAACCGGCAACCCGGTCCAGGATCTCGATGCCACCATGCAGGTAGGGCAGGGCTGCCACAATCTCCTGTCCGGCACTGTTCAACCCGGCCATCGTCACCAACTGTTCCCAGGCTACCAGGTCCTTGCGGTTCAGGGCTTCCTTCGCCAGGTCCTGCTCAGATCCTGTCAGGCCGGAACCCTCCAGGATACCGGACAAGACGTCAACCTGCCCTACCGCCAGCCGGAATGACCCGATTCCGGACAACCTCAGGGCCTCGGCAGCCAGGCAGAGGGCCTCAGCGTCCGCCTCCGGGCTGGCGGCGCCCAGGAGTTCAACTCCTGCCTGGTAGTACTCGCGCTGCTGCCCGGCCTGATCATCGCGCCGGAAGATGTTGGTAACATAGCAAAACCGCTGGGGAAGTTGCTGGTCCTTGAGCCGGCTGCTTACCAGGCGGGCGATGGGAGTCGTCATATCCGGCCGGAGCAGCATGATCTGCCCGCGGTCATCGATAAAGCGGTAAAGCCGGTCGCGCAGCAGGGCTTCCATGGCCGGCGCCAGGACTTCATAGTATTCGAAGGTGGGTGTGACCACCTCCTGGTAGCCCCAGGATGCAAACAGGCTTAGCAGCCGGTTCTCCAGCTCCCGCTTGCACCGGGCCTCGGCGGGCAACAGGTCCCTGACCCCGCCCGGCATCAATACTGTTCCAGAGTTTTCCATGTCTTTGCCTCGATAACCTCATCAGCGAAAATCTCCATCTTCGTCAATAATAGCAAGAATCTCCATCCCGGTCAATTGGGATGTGAGAGGTGGGAGGTGAGATTTATTGAAGGCACCGAGTGCCTGGTGTATTTCGAAAAGTCTTGGGCAGGCGGAGTCGTTACCTAAAAAAATGTATAATCACAGCCAGATCTCAAATAATAAGTGCCGTGGGGTTCAGATGGGTCTTGGCTTCAGTCTGCCTCATTTCTCAACAACTACGAAATCGGTCACAGCAATACCCAGCAGTGAAATCTGGTCGAAAATTGAGGAGGTTGACAAGGACAGCCCCGCTGAATCCGATCCAGGAAGACAATGTGCTTCCAGGGGATCGATCCAGTCATTCATCTTTTTGTCAGCGACACAAATACCGGAACTGCCAGCACGGCCAGGGCCACCAGGAAAACCATCACCGCCCCGAGCCGGTTTTGCTTTTGCCAGGTCCATATTCCATAGCTTATGCTGCGCAAACAGACGCCGGCCAGAAAAGCATAGACGAGAAGCTTCATTATCATCGCCTGCTCGCTCCCCCGGATGACTCCATAGGCTCGGAACGCAGGATCATGCCCGGTCTTCTTATTCTCACCTTCACACCCACATCAAAGGTGGCATCCTTGTACTTCTGCAGCCAGTGATAGTCATCCCAGTCCTTCCAGGTCAGAAACAGGCCCCTGGCGTTATCGCCGAACCCGCAGATATCGCTGTGAAACTCATCCGTCGTGCGGCCCAGGAATCGGACAATCTCATCCTTAAGCTGGGTTTCCGCCGCCTGTTCCAGGATCGGCAGTTGCTTGGTGTCTTCGTAGTTGTAACCGCTCTGGATCGTCTGGATATCGGCATCGACGGCGATCTGCACCGTAATCTGCGGCTTGTCGTCGACTATCTTCACCCGGCGCACCGGTTTGCTCTTCTGGCTCACATCCAGGACGACGTAGGTGCCCATTACCTCCGGGTCTGCAAATGTCTTATAGGCGGTATGGAAGTCTCCGTTGACCAGCAGGTAGTCCGTGGCCGCTTCCCCGTCCATCTCCCCCACCATCCTGTTGCCGTCGAAGACGGCCAGACCCTCGATCTCCCCCTTCACGTCTCCGGTCCTCGGAATGCTCCCCGCCTCATAGTCCCCCTCGAAGGGTTGCGGCCTCCCCTTGGACTGGCTGGTAGACTCCTCAGGCTTGGCCTCTTGCTGGGGACCGCCTGCCTGGGACTCTTTGCCGGAACCCCCGGACTGGTCGCCCTGGGCAGAATCCCCGGAGCCACCAGACTGGTCACCCTTACCGGAACTCCCGGACTGCTCGCCCTGGGCAGAACCGCCGGACTGGCCGCCCTTTGGCGGCTTAGACTTGTTCACGCCGGCCAGCACCGCCACGGCTTGGACACTGGTTGATTCCATATCGGCGTAAAACTCGGTAAGCTGAGATCTTATACTGAGACCGGTGTACCTGTAGGCGGAGAAAGTCAACTCGTAGTATTTGGCCGGGTCCAGGTCTAGCACCGGTTTGATGCCCCTCAGGTACTCCTCCGCCCGGTCCTTGCAGACCACCACGCTGATGTTTGGCCGGAATTCCCTGCTCCTGATCATGTCGCGCAGGGATTCATCGATCATTCCGCTCTTGGCCAGTTCCTCCGAGAAGACGGCGGCTTCGGCGTGGGAGAGGTCCAGCCTCCTGCTCAGAAAGTTGTTGGCCATGTTCAGGCTGGAGGTCAAGGTGGGCGCCTCCACCGTGATGACGGAATAGGCCTTGCCGCCTCCACCGCCTCCACCGCCTCCACCGCCTCCACCGCCTCCGCCTCCACCGCCGCCGAGGGCGTTGGGCACCGCCAACTGCATCGTCACCTTCAGCTCATTAGTCTGTCCTTTATCGAGTCCGACCGCCAGCACGTAGGCCAGGTCATCCACCT
>Ga0224558_1000261_pt1 | contig 62705 bp, 53 predicted proteins | sample 714S32024metaG_FD_180682 | JGI IMG/M metagenome (GOLD analysis project Ga0224558, IMG submission 180682) | Peat soil microbial communities from Stordalen Mire, Sweden - 717 S3 20-24 | ecosystem: Environmental > Terrestrial > Soil > Wetlands > Peat | place: Sweden: Norrbotten County, Stordalen... | reverse complement strand
CAAATCGTCTTGCTTCTCCCGCTGCTTGCGCGTGCCCATCGCCATGCCCGCATTCTACGAATCATCCCTGTGCATCCCATAATCTTTTTCGTTCCCCGAATCCAGACTTGCACCACGGGCTGCTAGCACTCAGAACCGAAGGCCGCAAGACGCAGGCCTATCCCACAAAGGTAACCCAGCTGCAATTGACGGCTTGGCGGCCGGGTGAGTACTCTGAGAATCAAAGGAAAAAACTTGTGGCAGTGAAGAGCATCAAACTCGGTCAAGTCTGGCGCCAGGATGCAACCGGCCAGGATCACCTGGTCACCAAGGTGTACAGCGAAGTTTTCACGCAATACGCGGTGCTGCGGCCCGCAGAGGTCACCGCGCCCAATGCGCCCGTCGTGAAGGTGAAGGTCGCCAAATCGGCGGAGGGCGTAACCTTGCCCGGCTTCAGCTTCACGCAGGAAGGGGCGTTCTAAACGGCATCGGGTGATCTGACCATCGGGTCATCGGGTGATTGAAAACCAATTACCGATCATCCGATCATCCGATGACCCGATCTCCCGATTTCATGACCGAAAAAATCCTCACCCTACTTTTCGTCTTCATCAATTCAATCGTGGCCGCGACCGGCTATGCCGGCATTGCGCTGCTTATGGCGATTGAGTCCGCGTGCATTCCGCTGCCTTCCGAGCTGATCATGCCTTTCGCGGGCTACCTTGTTTATACCGGCACGATGAAACTGGTTTGGGCGGCGACGGCGGGCGCGATCGGCTGTAATCTAGGCTCGCTGGTCGCCTACGAGATCGGCTGCTACGGCGGGCGCCCGCTGGTCGTGCGTTACGGACGCTGGATCCTGATGGGCCACCGCGAACTCGACTGGGCCGACCGCTTTTTTCTGCGCTGGGGAGACATGGCCGTGTTCATTGCGCGCCTGCTGCCCGTGATCCGCACCTTTATCGCGCTGCCCGCCGGAATCGCCCGCATGCCGCGCGGCAAATTCCACATCTATACTTTCCTCGGGTCGTGGCCCTGGTGTTTCGTGCTGGCTTACTTCGGCATGAAACTCGGCGAGAACTGGCGCTCGCTCGGCAAGTACTTCCATAAGTTCGACGCGATCATCGGAGTCTTGTTGTTGGGCGGGATCGTCTGGTTCCTCTGGTCGCACTGGCAGAATCGGCTGCGCGCCGCGGAGTAGAGTTTGTGGGATCGGCATGGGCTTTCTGAGCTACCTTCTATATCCGTGGGGCATCATCCTCCAGGGATTGGCGATTGTCCACTTTATCCGGCGGAGGCCCGATACCTACTGGATTTTCATCATCCTGTTTCTCGGGCCGCTCGGCGCGATCATCTATCTTTTCGTCGAGGCGCTTCCCGACATTGGACTGGTCGGCCAGTCCTTCAAAGTCTTTCCGCGCCGCAGGCGCATTGGCGAACTGGAAGCTGCGATTCGCGACAATCCGTCGGCTGGAAACTATGAAGAACTCGGCGACCTTTACATGGATGACGGCCAGCTCCAGTTGGCGCGAGGAGCGTTCGACAAAGCCATCGCTGCCCGCGCCGATACGCCGGACCCTTTCTACCGGCGCGGAGTTTGCGCCATCCAGTTAGGCGGCGCCTCAGCCGCGTTACCCGACCTGGAACGAGTGGTCGCCAAAGAGCCCGACTACGATTTCCAACGCGCGGCCGGATTGCTCGCCCACGCCTACGCACAGACCGGACAAAAAGAAAAAGCTGAGGCGCTCTTCCGGCAGGTAACGATCACGTCGACGTCGTCGGAGACTTACCTGAATTTTGCGGAGCTTCTGGCCTCCGAGGGACGCAATGCCGAAGCCCGCGAGTGGGCGCGGAAGGTGCTCGACAAGAAGCCCACCATGCCCGGTTACCTGCGGCGGCGGGAGCGGCCGTGGTTCCGGCGGGCGAATGATGTGCTGAAACGGGTGTCGGCCTAAGGGGTGTTTGGCGTATCGGAAGGAGGTACTTTAAGGGCATGGGAAGTCTTAATTCGGACGAACTCGCGCGGCTGAGCCCCGAAGAACGCCTTGCCTTGATTGGCCAGCTTTGGGACAGTCTGCGCGATACCGACGTTCCTCTGCCGGAAGCGCAACAAGCCGAACTGGGCCGGCGGCTGTCCAGTCTCGATCAAGATCGAACTCAAGCCGTCACGTGGGAACAGTTGCGCGCTGAGTTGGCTCGCCGCCGCCCGTAGCGATGCAAGTAATCTTTACGCCAGCTGCGCGAGCCGAAGTCGTGGACGCTCAAGATTGGTACGAGTCCAGGCATCCCGGCCTTGGGATGCGTTTTCGCGAAGAAGTTGAAGCTACCGTTCTCCGTTTGCGGGAAAATCCTCATCAGTTCCCGATCTTGAAGATGTGCATCGCGCACGGCTGCGCAAATTTTCTTACGGTCTGTTCTATCGCATCGAAATTGACGCGCTTGAAGTGATCGCGTGTTTTCATGGAAGTCGCGATCCACAGCGGTGGGAACGACGGGTTTGAACCTTGAGCCGCAGTTTTCGGCGGGCAGCCTTGGCATATAATCCTGCTTGCGGGGGATCAAAATGGGCGATCATCGGCGGTCTTTGTTCGGAGTTTTGACGCTGATCAGCGTTATCAATGTGTTTAATCTCGTGCTGGCGTTGCTTCGAATCCACGACTTCTTTGATTTCCGAACGATGAATATTTTGTTTATGGGCATTAGCCTTGGGTTTGCGTGGTATCTCAATCTCCGCGAGCGCAGGAGGTTGGCTCCCGCTGCTGACGCGGCGCTCTATAAGACGCTCGCTAGTATGATTTTTAGCATGGGCATGTTGGTGAATGTGTGCGTCCTAATGGGAGCCGGCCTTTTGCTTCATCGCTGAGTGGAACGCACTGCCAGAGGCCCTAGCCGCAAGCACCAAAATGCTATCCTTCCCTCGATGCGAATTTCCTACTTAGAATGCACCCGCTGCGGAGAGCATCTCTCCGCTGACCAACCGCAGAATGTCTGCCCCAAAGACGGCGGAGTGCTTTACGTCCGTTACGATCTGGCCAGCCTGAAGGGGAAGTTGCGGCCCGAAAATTTATCAGGTCGCGTGGCCAGCATGTGGCGTTACGCCGAGGTTCTCCCGGAACTTTCGAAAGACGAAAAGCCCGTCACGCTCGGCGAGGGATTCACGCCCATGCTCGCCAGCCGCGAGTATGCCAATGTCTACATCAAAGACGAAGGACTGAATCCAACCGGATCGTTCAAAGCCCGCGGTATGTCGGTCGCGGTGACCATGGCTAGACATTATGGACTGAAGAAGCTGGCCGCTCCTTCCGCTGGAAACGCCGGTGGTGCGCTGGCGGCCTACGCGGCCGCGGCGGGCATCGAAGCCTATATTTTTATGCCGAAAGATGTGCCGCTGGCGAATCGCATGGAATGCGATTACTACGGCGCGCACGTCACTCTAGTCGACGGCTTGATCAGCGATTGTGGCCGCATGGTCGCCGAACGCAAGGACAAAGAAGGATGGTTCGACGTCTCGACCCTCAAAGAGCCATTCCGCGTTGAAGGCAAGAAAACCATGGGCTACGAGGTTGCCGAGCAGATGGGTTGGAAACTGCCGCAAGGCATCATTTATCCGACGGGCGGTGGCGTGGGCATGATCGGCATGTGGAAGGCTTTCGATGAGATGGAGGAGTTGGGCTGGATTGGTTCTGAGCGCCCGAAAATGATCACGGTGCAGGCTGCGGGCTGCGCGCCTATCGTGAAAGCGTGGGAAGAGGGAAAGAGCGCTTCCGAAATGTGGGCTGGCGCCGCGACCTTTGCTGCCGGACTGCGCGTGCCCAAGGCTTATGGCGATTACCTGATTCTTCAGATACTCAAAAAAAGCCAGGGCGCCGCGGTCGCTGCGACCGACGAGGAAATCCTCGCAGCCACGCGACACTGGGCTAGCGTGGAGGGCGTATTCGCCGCTCCTGAAGGGGCCGCGTCACTGGTTGCCTATCGGAAGCTGCGCGCCAGCGGCTTCTTCCGCCCCGAAGATAAGGTGGTGCTCTTCAACACGGGCTCGGCTTACAAGTATCTCGACATGATCGAAGCGCAAGAAAAGACGGCGCGGCCAGAGCCGCCCACTGTAGGCAACATTGGCGGAATCATCGGGCCATACTGAAATCACGTAGAGACGGCTGGCCTCGACCAGCGAAAGCCGGGCTGCTTGTCCCGCAACATAGGTCCGCAAAACAGGAGCCATGGGCTTCCCCTTCCAACGCGATTCATTTCAGCGACAGCGCGAAGAAATGGTGCGCACGCAACTCGCAGAGCGTGGAATTGACGACCTCCGCGTGCTCGACGCTATGCGCAAAGTGCCGCGGCACGAGTTTGTGCCGGAGCCTTACCGGTTGGACGCCTATGGGGACCACCCGCTGCCCATCGGCGAAGGACAAACTATTTCGCAGCCTTACATCGTGGCCGCGATGCTCGAGCATCTCGCTCTTGAAGCCACCGATCGCGTCCTCGAAGTCGGCACTGGTTCCGGCTATGTCACAGCATTGCTCTCGCTGCTTTGCGCCGAGGTGTATTCGGTGGAGCGCCACGCGGCACTGGCCGTCTCGGCGGAAAGCACGCTGCATCGGTTGGAATGTCGCAACGTGAAGATCAGAATCGGCGACGGCACCCAGGGTTGGGCTGAGTACGCGCCCTTTGACGCCATTCTGGTTTCTGCCGCAACACCTGCGATGCCGCCAGCGCTGTTTGATCAGTTGCGCGATGGCGGACGCATGATGGTGCCGGTCGGGCCGCCCTTCAGTCAGGAATTGCAGTTGATCGGCAAAGTCAGCGGAGAGCCCGAGGTGAAGATTCTTGAAGGTTGCCGGTTTGTGCCGCTGGTGGAAGGAACAGTGGACAGTGGCTAGTAATGCCGCAGCGTGATGAGCGGTACGATGGTGCATCGGGCCTCTCCGTCCGGGCTAAAGGGATGACCTGTGAGTGGGCCGGCGGGGACGCCGGCGCTACACAACTGCTTTACAATTAGACCGTGGGCGTCCTGCGAAATCTGAAAATCACGCTGGAGATGATCAAATGGGAGCACTCGATCTTTGCGCTCCCGTTTGCGCTCTGCGGCGCCATGCTGGCGGCTGGAGGTTTGCCGGCGTGGCGGCAACTGGCGTGGATTGTCGTGGCCATGGTTTCGGCGCGGTCCGCCGCTATGGCGTTCAATCGCCTGGCCGACGCCTCGATTGACGCCGCCAATCCCCGCACTTCTACTCGCGCTCTGCCGGTCGGACAGTTGACTCCAGCGTTTGTGAGTGCGTTCGTTCTGGTGGCTTGCGGAATTTTCGTTCTTGCCGCTTCCCAGTTGAACCGCTTGACGCTGATGCTTTCGCCGGTGGCGCTGGCGGTGATACTTCTTTATTCCTACAGCAAACGATTCACGCGCTGGTCGCATCTGTTTCTCGGATTCGCGCTCGGGATTGCTCCGGCTGCCGCGTGGATTGCGGTTCGCGGTTCGCTCGATCCGCGGATTTTGCTGCTCACGGCTGCGGTTACGTTCTGGGTCGGCGGATTCGATGTGATCTACGCCTGTCAGGATCATGACCACGACCGCAGCCATGGTTTGCACTCGCTGCCGCGTTATTTCGGAATCAGGAACGCGCTCGTTGTTGCTCGGCTGTTTCACCTCGTGATGCTCGGGCTGCTGATCGCGCTGGTCGTCACTTTCGGCTTGGGTAAGCTGGCGGTTACGGGAGTGGTTGCCGTGGCTGCGCTTTTGCTCTACGAACACACGCTGGTGCGGCACGACGATCTGAGTAAGCTGAACGCCGCGTTCTTCACCATGAATGGGGTGATTTCGGTAGTGTTCTTCTTCTTTGTCGCGGGAGATCTGCTGCTGCGGCACGGGTGAACTTCGACGGTTGGGGTTTGCACCCACATATATAGACGCTAGAAGTGGCGCGCCTCCGTGTATTTCGTCTCCACGAACGATGTGGGCCAACCGGGATGTGGGCCAACCGGCGGGTAAGAATTCAGAAATTTGTGGGGGGTACCCCCCCTCCCCCGTAAAATGAGTTAAGTCGATGATAGTAAGGTAGTTACGTGTAACGTGTTACAAAGATGGGACTTAGCGCTTGATTTTTCTGTTTGGCGTGCACTTGCGGGGGTGCTGACCAGGGCCATATGTTGTCAAATAGCGGTGAAAAGTTTGCGGCCGGAAATGCGTTCGTCTCTGGAGACTGGCGCAGTTCTTGATGGTGCACTGTCGAGGTATCTTCGCACCGAGTTGGGGAGCAAGTCTGTGATGAGCGTACGAGAAAAATGTGATGAAAAAGGCTGGGAGGAACGCAGTGTGGTTATTCCTCCACGTCGGCGGCGGTGATGGCACCGCGGGAGGCGTGCCAGATGCGCAAGACACGCACATGCCGCTCGTCTTCCCGGACATGAAAAACGATCCGGTAAACACCGTTCCCTTTGCCGTACAGCAAATGGCGGGCGGGATAGCCAAGTTCTTTTGCCTCGGGAGCGACGGGACACCGGGAGGGAAGCTTGTCCAAGCTGAAAATGGCCTCGAATAACCGCGTGAGCCACTTCTCCGCATGCCATGGGAGCCGCCGCGCGTATGCGGTCAAACGCCGCATAGGCATCGGCTTCAGCGGGTGCGGCGAGACTAACGCGATAGGCCATACTTGATCCGCATCTCGTTCAGCACCTGAGCGGCGGGCTTGAGTTCGCCGCGTCCCGCGCTCGCCATTCCCTCCTGAATTGCGGCAAGGGTTTCCATGTGGTGCAAGCGGTCTTGCATTAATTGGTAGCTGGCCGCGTCCTGCACAACGACCTCGGCCTTGCCGTTCACCGTCAGGACTTCCGGGGCTTGCGTCTTTTTGAGGCGCGCGACATGCTTTTTATGGTTACGCAGGAAATCGGTCAGGGAGTGGATTTCACGGGTATCGAGCATGAGGGGTCTCGCTGATTATTATCTGACAATTATATGTTGCCAATGGCGGTGGCGAAAGTCAATGAAGTATTTGGTGGTGCCTCAGCTAAAAATGGGGAGCCTCTTTGGAGGGGGTACGGAGCGGGCCATCGCCGGTCACCGTTCCACAGCGCCCGGAATGGTTAGAACTCTCTGACGCGTCTTTGGTATTGATAGGGCGTAGGTGGCCTTCGACTCCGCATGGACTTCACTTCGTGAAGTCCATGCTACGCTCAGGTTTGACAGCTTTTTAGTGATCCTCTGCGGGCTGGGTTATTATTGAAGAGATGCTGAACGCGCACGCATTCCAGACCCACGCATTTCAGACCGACGACCCGCGCCTGCTCCCGATCAAAGATAAAGTCCTCGCGGGTGAACGCTTGAACGAGGCCGATGCGCTTGTCCTTTATGGGACGGGCGACATTCTGGCCGTGGGGTGGCTGGCCAACTGGGTTCGTGAGCGGATGCATGGGGACAAGGCTTACTTCAACGTCAATCGGCATATCAATCCTACGAATGTTTGCGTGGCGGCTTGCCGGTTGTGCGCTTTTGGGCGCAAGAAGGATACTCCTGGCGCATACACCATGGCGCTTGAAGAAGCCTTCGCGACGGCCGCTTCCGGCTACACCGAGGCGGTCACTGAGTTTCACATTGTTGGGGGGCTGCATCCCGATTTGCCGTTTCAATATTTTCTTGACCTGGTTTCCGGATTGAAAGAGCGCTTTCCGCTGGTCCACATGAAGGCTTTTACCATGGTGGAAGTTGCTTACCTGGCTAAGCGGGCTAAGTTGACGATCCGCCAGACGCTGGAAAACATGAAAGAGGCGGGCGTGGATTCACTGCCGGGCGGTGGCGCTGAAATTTTTGCCGATCGCGTACGGCACATTATTTGCGATCACAAGATTGACGGCGATCAATGGCTCGATACCGCGCGGCTGGCGCATCAGATCGGGCTGAAATCGAACGCCACCATGCTCTACGGCCATATCGAAGACGACGAGGACCGCGTCGACCACCTCCTCAAACTGCGTGCCTTGCAGGATGAGACCGGCGGGTTCCAGACGTTTATTCCACTTGCTTTTCATCCGGCGAACACGCCGCTGCAGCATCTTTTCACTACCACCGGCATGACCGACATCAAGCAGATTGCGGTCAGCCGGCTGGTGCTGGATAACTTTCCGCATATTAAGTCTTACTGGCAGATGATGACTCCTAAGATTGCGCAGATATCGCTGCGCTTCGGCGCCGACGATATTGACGGGACCGTGGTCGAGGAGAAGATCTACCACGACGCGGGAGCGACCACTCCGCAAGGCCTGCGGCGGCACGATCTGGTGCGCCTGATCACGGAGGCCGGGCGCGAACCGATCGAGCGCGACACGCTTTACCGGCCGGTTACACGTACGGAGACGTCTTTCACGGTATCCGTTTAAGTCGTCTTGCCGGTGCTACCAGACTGCCCGCCAAGAGAGACGGTCCCATCAGTTTCCCTGCAAAAATAATTGTTTGCTTCGGTCGCATTGTGCGGTACTATCCCTGGTTCTCGGGGGGCAGCCAGCCATGCGCTTCCTCAAACTTTTCATTGCGCTGACCTGCGTCGTCCTGTGGTCGCGCCAGAGTTTTGCGGGCGACCCGCAGTGGGTGGAAATACGCTCGCCGAATTTCTCCGTGATCACCGATGCCGGGGACAAGCGCGGCCGCGATGTCGCATTTCACTTCGAGCAGATGCGTTCCGTCTTCGGAGCCCTGATGACCAAGGCGGAGGTGAATCTGCCGGTACCGCTACAAATCGTAGCGTTCCGAAGCAGCAGTGAGATAAGGCAAATGGCGCCGCTCTTTAACGGGAAGCCGGTCGAAGTCGCCGGAAGATTCCAGGGCGGGGAGGATCGCACTTTCATTATGCTCGATGTGTCGGTGGATAATCCCTGGACGGTGGTCTTTCACGAGTATGCCCACCAGTTGATGAGCGGCAATTTTTCGGGGAGTGCCGATGCCTGGTTCTGGGAAGGCTTTGCCGAGTATTTCTCGAGTATCGAAGTCGACGACAAAGAAGCCCGCGTGGGCCAGATACCCGCGGATACCTGCCGGATGCTGAAACGGACGGGAATGATGCAGGTCGCCGATCTGTTTCGTGTGCAGCAGAATTCGAAGACCTACAACGAGAGCGGGAAGCCTCGCAACATGTTTTACGCGGAGTCTAGCCTGGTGGTGCACTATCTTTATGACAACAAACTGACGGCCAAGCTGGTGGACTATTTTGACGCGACGGGCCAGCAGAAAAAAACCATTGAACAGGCGATACAGCTAGCATTTGGGATGACACCGAAGCAGTTCGATACAGTGCTCCGAAACTATTTGAGCGGCGGGCGATTCAAGAACTATACGATCGCTACGCCTTCGGACATTGTCGCCGCGCAGTTTACCGAGACGTCCGTGAGTTTGGCGGACGCGCGCGCCCTCCTGGCAGATATCGATGCGCACTCTTCCGACCACCAAGATCGCGCGCTCGACGAATTTCAGGAGGTGCTGAAGATGGATCCCGACAATGCTTCGGCGCTGCGTGGTGCAGGGTACGTCTATCTGCAGCGGCAGGACTATGAACATGCGGGCGAATATTTCCGGCGGGCCTCGGAGCGCGACAGCAAGGACTCTCGCGTGCATTACTACAACGCCCTGCTGATGAACCGGGCCGGGGGCCTGAGGAATGGCGTTAAGTCGAATGAGATGAAAAAGGAACTGGAAACCGCCATTGCGCTCGATCCGAAGCTGGCCGATGCGTATTTGCTGCTGGCCTACGCGCAGGCGGTTTCGGGTGAGCCCGAAAAAGGTCTGGCGACCATGAAGAACGCGGTGAAATTGTCACCGAGGGATGAATCGTATCAATTGAATCTCGCCAATATTTACCTGGCAAATCGCAAGGTGGATGAGGCTATAGCACTGTTACAGAGTCTTGCCAGCAGTGGCGATCCCGAGGTGGCAAGCCACGCCAGCGCAGCGTTGGCGCAGGCTGAGGACTTCAGAGAGAAGACAAGGTCATTGCGGCCGCAAAGCGAAAGCCGAGCGTCAGAAGGTGTCGCGGCCGAAAACAAGAGGGTATCCCTCAATTATCATGAACGTCAGGATGGCGAAGGTGAGGTGGTGTCGCTCGAAATCCAGTAAGGGTTGGTAAGAGCGGTGCTGAAAAGCGGCGAAGCAAAACCGTAACTTCGCGAGTCCGCACGCATCTAATCACCATGGCCAAAGAGCAAAGAGCAGTTTTCGGCGGCGGATGCTTCTGGTGTATGGAAGCCGTTTTTCAGCGTCTGACCGGGGTCACACACGTGGAGTCCGGCTACATGGGGGGAGGCGCCGACCAGGCTACTTATCGCCAGGTGTGCGGCGGCGACACGGGGCATGTGGAAGTCGTACGCGTCACCTTCGATCCCGACCAGATCAATTATCGCGAACTGCTGGATGTATTCTTCACGATGCACGATCCGACCACGGTGAATCGGCAGGGGAATGATGCGGGGGAGCAATATCGCTCCGTCATCTTCTACAGCGATGAAGAGCAGCAGCGGATTGCGGAGGATGTGATTGCGGAGATGACGGCGGCGAAAGTGTTTCCGGAGCCGATCGTGACCTCGGTCGAGCCGGCCGAGGAATTTTACGCAGCCGAAAACTACCATCAGAACTACTACAACGAAAACTCAAACCAGCCTTATTGCATGTTCACGATCTCGCCGAAGCTGGCGAAGTTGGAAAAGAAGTTTGCCGAAAAATTGAGAGCGTGAACCGGAACGTGTAGCCCTGCTCGAATACCGGGCGCGATCTATTCCTCAGAATTCCGGACAATTCCGTCGGGGCTGGCGGCGGTGGGTTCGGGGCGTTCGTCCAACAGAAGGCGTCGCAGGGTGCGCAGGTCGTTGAGCAGGCGACTGCTGCTCTGGAGATGCCGCTCCAGTTTGTCCAACTTGAATTGCACGATTTGCAGCGCCTGCACCCGGCGCTCCGACTTGGCCTGGGCGGCCGCACCGAGGTCGGCTGCGATCTCGGTCTTGGCTTCGGTGATGGCCTCGATCAACAGGCGCACGTATTGATGAGCATTCTCGACACTATCGAACGGGGTTTGGAGGGGACTGTTCAAGATGAAGAGTTCCTTAGCAAATGCTGGGAGCCTGTGGCGAAAGACCGGCGCCTAAAGGCGCATTCAGAACACGGCTCCTACGGTATGCCTAAAGGCATACCCTGATACGAATCGTACCATCTCGGCGATGGGATCGACGAGAACACTACGCCTTTGGAGTGGTAGCCATTAGGTGAAAGATTCAGGGTAGACTTCTCGGTGAGGTCCTGACGGGAACTTCAGCTTCTCTGAAATGGATGCTTGTTTTTCCTGTAGATCAAGTCTAGCAGGCTGCGGAAACAGTACTTTCCGCGTCGCCGTCTCACCGCAGCGGCTAAAGCCGGCCCTGAAAACAAGCCGGTTACCGCAGCGGTGAACCGCTGCGCCACCCAAAATCAAGTGCGAGATCGACTTTTTCCGCAGCCTGCTGGATCAAGTCGCTGCTCTTACTGCTTGTATGGGCTGACGCCCAGCTTCTTCACTTGCTCCGTGAAATCCCGCACCACCTGCCCAAATCTTGGGCCTTCGGCTGCGGAAACCCACTCCAACTTAAAGCGCTCTTCCTCGATACCGAAATCGGCGAGCATGAGCTTGATGGCGTCCGCGCGTTTTTCGGTTTTGTAATTGCCTTCCTGGTAGTGACAATCTCCGAGATGGCAGCCGCAGATGAGGACGCCGTCTGCGCCCTTGGTGAACGCGTCAATCACGAGGTTGGGATGCACCATTCCCGAGCACATCACGCGGACGATGCGGATGCTGGGCGGGTATTGGGTCCGGGAAACGCCCGCCAGGTCTGCACCGGCGTAGGAGCACCAGTTGCAGCACAGGGCGATGATCAGGGGCTCAAAGTTATCTTCCATTACGATGCTCCATTACGACACTCCCAAGGCAGCGTGGATCTGGGCCTCGATTTCGGCGAGGGTAAATCCGTAGACGAATATGCCGTTCTTTGGACAGGTCGCCTGGCAGCAGCCACAGCCCTTGCAACCGGAGTCGTTGGTCTCGACGACTTTCTTGACCCCACCCTGCCACATGTACTCCACCATGGAGATCGCTTTGTAGGGGCAGGTGTCCACGCAGTAGGCGCAACCGTCGCAGCTCGCGTCGACGACATGCGATATGTTGCCTTCCAGTTCGATGCGGTCGCGGCTGAGGATGGTGGATGCTCTGGCGGCGGCGGCCTGAGCCTGGAGAATGGTTTCCTCGATGTTCTTGGGAGAATGCGCCAGCCCGCACAGGAAAGCGCCGTCGGTCATGAAGTCGACCGGGCGCAGCTTCATGTGAGCCTCGAGGAAAAAGCCTTCGCTATTCAATGGAACCTTGATCAGCTGCGCGAGCTGTTTATTGTCCTCGTGCGGCTGAATGCCCGCCGACAAGACTACCGCATCGGCGGCGATGGTAAAGGGCATGCCGAGCGTCTGGTCGAACACCGTCACCTGGAGTCCCTGCCCATTCGGCGCTACTTCAGGTTTGCGATCTTCTTCGTAGCGGACGAATGCGACGCCCAACTGCCGCGCCCGGGTGTAGTACTCTTCCTTGAAACCATAGGTGCGGATGTCGCGGTAGAGGACGTAGACATGGGTTCCCGGCGAGAGTTCCTTGATCTTCAGCGCATTCTTGATGGCCTCGGCGCAGCACACGCGCGAACAGTACGGGCGCTCTTTGTCGCGTGAACCGACGCATTGGATCATCACAACTGTCTTTTGCTTGCCGTTCGGTTTCAGGAAGGCGTCGTCAGTCACCAGACGTTCTTCGAGTTCTCGCTGGGTGATTACGCGTTTGTGCTGCCCATAGAGGTACTCGGTGGGGTGGTGCTCGCGCGCTCCGGTAGCAACGATGATCGTGCCATGCTTAACCGTGGCGGTCTGGCCGTCGAGGGCAATGGTAGTGGTAAAGTCGCCGATTGAGCCGTCGATCTTCTCGAGCTTGGCTCCGGTATAGACACAGATTCGGTCGTTGCGGCTGATCTCCAGCCGCAGGCGATTCAGCTCGGCTTGCGGTTGGTCCCCGCCCAGCAGGTAATGGAGGTGCTTCAGGTTCCCGCCGAGTTCGTTCTGCTTCTCGACCAGGTGAACGTTGAATCCCTGATGGGCGAGCGAAAGCGCGGCCGTCATGCCAGCGAGGCCGCCACCAATGACCAAGCCCGACTTGTTGACCGGGATCGACCTCTGGGCGAGCGGCTCCAGCAGCCGTGCCTTGGCCACCGCCATCCTCACCAAGTCCTTGGATTTTTCGGTTGCCCGTTCCGGCTCCTGCATGTGGACCCAGGAACACTGGTCACGGATGTTTGCCATCTCAAAGAGATAAGCATTGAGTCCGGCCTCGCGCATGGTGTTGCGGAAGAGGGGCTCGTGGGTACGGGGTGTGCAGGAGGCAACGATCACGCGGTTCAGATGGTGTTCGTTGATGGTTGCCTTGATCGCCTCCTGGGTGTCATTGGAGCAGGTGTAGAGATTGGCCCCGGCATAGACCACGTTGGGCAGCGTCTTCGCATACTCCATCACCGAGGGGACATTGACCACGCCGGCGATGTTGGTTCCGCAGTGACAGACAAAGACGCCGATGCGCGGCTCCTCTCCGGTCACATCTCTCTCCGGGGGGTACACCTTGGGTGTCATCTGCGTTCCCCGGGCGTCCTTTAGCAGCGAAAGTACCTGCCCGGCTGCTGCCGATGCCTGCATGACGGTTTCCGGGATGTCCTTGGGCTCGGCAAACGGGCCTGCCACAAAGATCGCTTCCCGGGAAGTTTCCGCGGGTTTGAACACCGAGGTGTGGCAGAAATCGTGAGGATTGAGGGCGATGCCGAATTTTTCCGAGAACGCCTTCACCTCTTTCGGAGGCTGCATGCCCACAGAGAGGACGACCAAGTCGTACTCCCGCGAGATTTTCTTGTCGTTCTCGGCCAGATAGTTGATGATGAGGTTTTTAGTCTCGGGTACTTCCTCGATTTTGGGGATGCGGCAACGGATATATTCGACGCCCTGTTCCCGGGCGCGGTTGTAATACTGCTCAAATCCTTTGCTGAAGGCGCGCAGGTCCATGAAGAAGATGTCGCACTGGAGATTCTCCCCAAGGTGCTCCTTGGCCATGAGCGCTTCTTTGGTGGCGTACATACAGCAGACGGAGGAGCAGTAATCCCTCTCCGAGTCGCGCGACCCGACGCATTGGATGAAGCCGATCCGCTTCGGGGTTTGCCCATCGCTCGGCCGCAGCACATGGCCGGAGAACGGTCCCGACGCCGACAGAATGCGCTCGAACTCCATGGCGTTGACCACATTCGGCAGGCGGCCATATCCCAGATCCTTGCTGCCCTTGGCATCATAGGTCCGGTAGCCGGGAGCGAGGATGACGGCTCCCACGTTCAGCTCAACGGTGGTCGCTTTCTGGTTAAAATCGATGGCGTCGGCCTCGCACACTTCCTCGCAGATTCCGCAGTCGTCGTAATTCAAATGGACGCAGGTGTCGCGATCGATTATGGCCTTGTTGGGAACGGCCTGCGGGTACGGGATGTAAGTGGCGGACCTGGAGTCCAGATCCATGTTGAAGATGTTGCGAATGGGGTCGAAGGTGCCCGCCGTGGCCAGGGATGAAACCTGTTTGCCGGTGGGGCAAATGAAATTGCATGCCCCGCAAGTCCAACAGACCGAATTGTGTTTGCCGAAGGGCGCCTGTAGTTTTTTCTTTGGTCCCCTGCCGGTGAAGCCGATGGCGGCCCTTCCCATGCGCTCCTCGCACATGCGGACGCACAGACCGCAGTAGATGCAGTCGTCGTTCTTCTTCGTGATCCGGGTTTCCTTGACGCCCAGCTCGGCGGCGATGCGTTTGACAACTTCAGATTCGGGACAGCGCGCCAGCAGAAGCTCGGCCACAATGCGCCGTGCCCGCAGGACCCGCTCGCTATGGGTTGTGACACTGATCCCGTCCAGGGCGGGGTAGGAGCAGGCAGCCTGAACCGAGGCCGGCCTGCCGGGAGTGGCTACCTCAACGACGCAGAGGCGGCACGCGCCATAGGGAGTCAGCGCCTTATGGTGGCAGAGGGTGGGGAGCTTGACGCCGGCTTTTTCTACGGCGTGGAGGAGTTTTGTCCCCTCCTCAACTTCTATCTGCGCGTTATTGATGGTGAGCGTCGGCATGTTTTCTTCTCACGCTTACTGGTTCTGGACTCCCGTTCTCTTCTCTTCGGTCCGGCGCGCCTTCCACTCCTTGACTGGCACCGGAGCGGACAGCGACTGCAAGTACAGGGCTTCTTTCCCGGAGAGCTTGACGATCGCCCCAACTTTGGGCGGGCAGACCTCGAGGCACTCGCCGCACTTGGTACAGACGTCTTGATCGATGACGTGGACGTGCTTATTCGATCCTTTCACCGCGCCGCCGGGACAAGCCTTGAGACACAACGTGCAACCCGGGCACTTGTCGGGATCGATGTAGTACTTGATGAGCGGCTTGCAAACTTTCGCCGGACAGTTCTTATCGGCGATATGCGCAACGTACTCGTCCTTGAAGTACTTGATGGTAGACAGCACCGGGTTGGGCAGAGTCTGGCCGAGCCCGCACATCGAGGCGTCTTTGATTGCCTCTCCGAGTTCTTCGAGGAACTCCACATCCCCTTCGCGGCCTTCCCCGTCCGAGATTCTGGTCAGGACCTCGAGCAGAGCATCGCTGCCCTCGCGGCACGCGCTGCATTTGCCGCAGGACTCGTCGTTGGTGAACTGGATGAAGAACTTGGAGACATCGACCATGCAGGTGTCTTCATCCATAACAATCATGCCGCCCGAACCCATCATCGAGCCCACTTCCTTGAGGCTCTCGTAATCAATGGGGAGATCGATGAACTTGCTGGGAATGCAACCGCCGGAAGGACCGCCGGTCTGCACCGCCTTGAATTGCTTCTTGTCGGGAATGCCGCCGCCGATCTCGTAGATGACGTCGCGCAGGGTGATGCCCATCGGGATCTCGATGAGGCCGGTGTTGTTGATCTTTCCGACCAGGGAGAAGATCTTGGTGCCCTTGCTGGAGGCGGTTCCGATGCCGGCAAACCACTCCGCGCCCTGGGTGATGATCTGAGGGACGTTGGCCAGAGTCTCAACGTTGTTGATGATAGTGGGGCAACCCCAGAGGCCGGACTGCGCCGGGAAGGGAGGCCGCTGCGTGGGTTCGGGGCTGGCGCCTTCGATGGAATGGATGAGGGATGTTTCTTCCCCGCAGACGAAGGCGCCCGAGCCTTCGCGAATCTCCAGATCGAAAGCAAAGCCGGTGGAGAGGATGTTTTCGCCCAGCAGGCCGCAGGCGCGTGCGTCGTCTATTGCTTTTTGCAGGCGCTGACGGGCCAGAGGATACTCGGTGCGAACATAGACATACCCTTGCGTCGCACCGATGGCATAGGCGGCGATGGTCATGCCTTCGACCAGCGAATGAGGATCGGATTCGAGCAAGCTGCGGTCCATATAGGCGCCGGGGTCGCCTTCGTCGCAATTGCCAATGAGGTACTTCGGCGTTTTTTTCTCGGCGCGGCATATCTTCCACTTGATGCCGGTTGGGAATCCCGCGCCGCCGCGGCCGCGCAGCCCGGAGCGCGTGATGCTATCGATCACCTGCTCGGGAGTGAGCGAGGTGAGCGCCAGCCCCATACCCTGGTAGCCGTCGCGGGCGAAATAGTCGTCGATCTTCTCCGGGTCGATGAGCCCTTTGTTGCGCAAAACCACGGGCATCTGTTTATGGAAAAACGGAATGTCGGACAACAGGGGGATGGGCTGTTTCGTCTCGGGCGAGACAAACATGAACTTCTTGACGGGAGTGCCCTTGACGATATGATCCTCGATCAGAGTGGAGGCATTTTCGGGCTTGAGCCATCCATAGAAAGTCTCGTCCGGCAGGACGACGGCCAGAGGGCCCTGGCCGCAGAAGCCGTTGCATCCGGTCGCGACCACGCGCACTTGATCGCCGAGGCCCTTTTCGGCAACTTCTTTGTCGAGGGCATCCTTGAGTTTGAAGGCGCCGCCGGCGACACAGCCCGTGCCGCAGCACACCATGAGGTCTTTTGTCTTGCCGCGGAGCTGAACCTGCTTGATCGCCTCGTCCTTTTTCTGGTGCAGCTCCTGGAGAGTGAGTGACATGGCTAGGCCACCTCCTGGCACTTGTGCACGATGTCGGGTATGTCTTGGCGAGTCAGCTTGCCATAAGTCTCGGTGCCTATGGTGAGGGCGGGGGCAAGGCCGCAGCATCCAATGCAACGGACGCTCTTGAGCGTGAACTTCATGTCGGGCGTGGTTTCGTCCTCTTTGATGGCGAGCATTTCGCTGACCTTGTCCATGAGCCGTTGGCTTCCCCGCACATAGCAGGTCGTGCCCATGCAGACATTGATCACGTACTTGCCGCGCGGCACCACGCTGAAGGAGCTGTAAAAAGTCGCAATGCGATAAACGTCAGCGACAGAGTAGCCGGTCTCCTGCGCGACGTAGCGCAGAGCGCTCTCGGGAAAATAGTTGAGGGCGATGTTGACCTCCTGGAGAATGGGCATCAGGGGTCCGGGCCGGTTCTTGTGGCGAGCGACGATGGCGGCGAGGGTTTCGCGGGTCGCCGGCTCCAGTTCCACGGGCGGAGTGGGCATGGGTTGTACATGGTTGTGAGTGGGACAATTCGAGACGCAGGTCCCGCAACCAGTGCACTTCTTTTCATCGACGTAGCGCGGTTGCCGGTTCAGAGTGACGTTGAAATTCCCGGGAGTTCCGCGGACGCTTTGCACCTCGCTCAGGGTGAGAACCTCAATGTCGCGATGGCGGCCAACCTCGACCAGGCGCGGGGCCATGGTGCACATGGCGCAGTCGTTGGTGGGAAAGGTCTTGTCCAGTTGAGACATGACCCCACCGATCGCCGGTCCGTTGTCGGTCAGGTAAACCTTAATGCCCGCACCAGTGAGATCCAGCGCGGCCTGCATGCCGCCGATGCCGCCACCGACTACCAGTGCGGCACCGACGGGATGGGGCTGGATCAGGTTAGACGACATGGCCGATAGCCTCCCCAGCGGGCGCTAGCTGCGCGGCCCGCTCTTTGACCGCCTGGAAATACAGCGCCAGCGGCCGATAGATCATGTGTGCCCAGCTGCCGAAGGGCATTTCTACCACCAGCATCGGGGTGGCGATAATTACGTGCACGGCGTACGCGATAAGAGCGGCGTACGCCAACCCTGAATACCGCAAGATGTGTGCGCCCATTCCGCTGAGCGCCGTCAGCAGGAGCAGGACGGGGAAGATCACGTCCTCGAGGTGCGTTTCCTTATAGATTTCTTTGTTCGCTTTCACCCGTTTAACGAGGATGTCGCCGACGCCGTAGAAGATGAAGCCGGCGGCGAGGTATCCCAGCCACCGCTGCGGGTTATAAAAGGCATAAATATTATCGGTTTGAAACCAGCGCAGAGCGAAGACCTTGATGGTGAGCATCATGACCACGCCCAGGGCCATCAGCCAATGCCCCAGCCAGCGGCCTTTTTCCGGACATTTCTTCATCATCGAGTGGGTCACCGACTGGTACGCGTACGTCCACGCCTCTTCGACATAGACAGAGAACGGGATCGATGGCCGGTCCTCGCCGCCCATGGTGAACCGCCAGACGCGGAAGACGCGGGTCAGCAGGAGAAGGAAGGGAAAGAGCATCACGGTGAGCGTGAAATACGTCATGATGGGGAACATGTGCTCCAGGCCCATCGCAGTGGTCAGGCCGGAAACGGGCAGTCCCACATACCAAAGGTGGTAACAGAGGATCAGCGCCACGACGAACACGGCAGCGAAGGCCAGCGAGCCGAGGTGCCAGGCCCGCGACCTGAGCAGCCTGCCGCCCATGCCCGTCCACTCATACTGGGCGCTCAGGAAGCGTCGCAGCGTGTGCATGGAAATCCTGGGCTCGGCGTGGCGCGGGCAGGCGATGGAGCAATCGCCGCAGTCGTGGCAAATCCAGGGCTCGAGGCTTCCTTGGAGGGGTGCCCTCAGCCCGAGAAGTGCGTAGCGCATGCTTCTGCGAGGAAAGTTTGCGAAGTCCGTGCACAGGTCACAGGAGAGGGTGCAAGTGCCGCACTGATAACAGCCCTCCGTGTCGAACTTCCCATACCGCCGAATGTCTTCCAGCAGCGTCGGATCGCTTTGAACCGGCAATATGCCTACCGCCATTTGCCACCTCTGCGCAGGGTGCCCGCTACTGGGTAGCGGCTACCCATTCCTTGATGATTCTCCTGGTGTACACCAGGAACTTCCCGTCTTCCTCTACCGTCTGGACCTGAAAGTTGTCGTTCTGATATGACTGCGCCGCGCTTGATGCCGCTTCTTTGCTGTCGTAGGGCTGCCCATCCCAGAGGAACTTCTTTCCATCGCTGATCATTGCCAGATTCGGGCTCATACGATGCCACCAGCCTGTCTACAGGGGTCCTGCCAAAAGTCCTCTGATAATGCGGGTATTGTGGCGGCTGCGCAGTGACCGCTCTCACGCTTCCGCGTGACCTTCGACACACAACCAATGGGTTTTTCAACAGGGGGCAGCGCACGAAGCGAATGGCCAGCACGTGGCCGGCTGGAATTACGCGCTTGCTTGGCTGGGGTCTCGTCGCGACGCGGTGCCGCCAGGGAAATACTCGCGGATCAGCCACTCTGCCGCTTGCGGCACGGCGCGGCTGACTGCTTTCGACAAACCCTGGGAGATCTCTTCCGGCAGTGGGCCGGTTTGGCAGGCCAGGACCCGCACCTCGACCCCGCAGGTTTCTTGTAACTCGCGCAACAGGTTGGACGTGGGTAACTGGTGCATCGAGAAATCGTCGAGTTTGACCGGCGGAATGTCGGCGGGATTGATCTCGAAGATCTCCCCGATCTTGCGTCCGGCATCGATCGCGTCCAGGATAAGCAAGCGCCGCGGACGCGCGGAGCTCAAGCAGAGAGTGAATAACAGGCTGCGCACGCCGGTGCCAGCATCCAGCACGCAGACCGATTCGGGCACCTGGTGGTGGGCCTCGAGGTAGCCAACGACCGCGCAGCCGAAGCCGTCGTCTCCAAACAGAATATTCCCAACGCCGAGCACCAGGGTTGGCGTGCGACAGTAAACGGGGAGATCGGATGGATCGCTCTCCCCGAGACTTTCTGCTTTCCGCTGTGGTTCAGTTGGCAAGCGTTCCAACCAACTTGCCGTCCGCGTCGAAAATATCCAGCTTGACCGACAGCTTCCCATCCAAGCGGTGGGTCGCGCAGGAGAAGCATGGATCGTAGGCACGGATCGCCATTTCTACTGTGTTCAGCACTCCCTGGTCGTACTTGCCGTCATGGATCAAGCTCTTGGCGGCTTGGGTGACCGACATATTGATGGGAGCGTTGTTGTGGGTGGTGCCCACAATCATGTTGACGTTGGTGACCAGACCGTTAGCATCGGTGGTGTAGTCGTGGATGAGCGTGCCGCGCGGCGCTTCGGTGCAGCTTACGCCTCGCGCTGCCCGCGGCGTAACCTTCACCCGGGTTTCGGTGCTGGTGATTTCGGGATCGTCGAGCAAGCGGATGGCGTTTTCAGCGTTGTAGAGCAGTTCGATCAGCCGCGCCCAGTGATAGAGCAGCGTGAGCTGAGCGGGCCGCCCGAACTTCGCGCGGAACTCCTCCAGTTCGGCCTGTGCCAGGGGCGTGTCGATAAAGTCGCAGACGTTGATGCGCGCCAGCGTATTGGTGCGATACACGCCCTTGGGATTATCGGCATCCATGGAGAAACCTTCGCCCCACTGTTTGGCGTAGGGGAACTTCAGGTAGCTCCACGATTCAATGTGCTCGGAGAGGAAGTCCGTATAGCTGGCGTACGGAAAATCCTGGTGGGTGCCATTGGGCGTCATCAGGCGAAGCTTTCCGTCGTAGAGGTTGAGCGCGCCGTTTTCCTTGACGGTGCCGAGGAAGCCGGTCTTAATCACTCCCAGCGACTTCACCACCTCGAGGTACTTGGGGAAGACGTTCTCCTTGGCGAAAGCAATGGAGAACTTGGCGAGTTCCAGCGCCTCATCGGCGTTCTTGCGCAGTTGGTCGCGCTCGGCAGGAGCCAGTGGTTTGCTGAAGCCTCCGGGAATGGCGGCCTGGGGATGGATGGCCTTGCCCGCCAGGATTTCCAGCATATGGGCGCACATCTGGCGTACCTTCACCACTTTTCTGGCAATGTCCGGCGCCGCCTGCAGTATGCCGATTACATTGCGAACGGAATAATCGGCATCGGGACCGAGCAGGAAATCGGCTCCGGCGAGGAAATAGAAGTGCAGAATGTGCTCTTCCATGAAGGCGATGCTATTGCACAGCTCGCGGAGCTTCTTTCCTGCCGGGGGCGGCTCGACTCCAAAGACCGCGTCGCAAGCCTTGGCCGAGGCCAGGTGATGCGACCACGGGCACACACCGCAAATGCGCGGTGTGATGCGGGGAAGGTCTTCCACGGGGCGTCCGAGGCAGAACTTCTCGAACCCGCGCAGTTCAATGACGTTGACCCGGGCGGTGTCCACATTGCCCGCGTCGTTGAGTTGAATGGTCACCTTGGCGTGGCCCTCGACGCGCGTGACAGGTTGAATGACTAGTGTCTTTGCCATGGATCACCTCTTGGGCATCGGCCGCAGACGGCCCGAGCCAGCAAAACGGTTGAAGGTTGCGGCCCGATCCGGAATCTGCTTGGGATCGAGTCCGATGGAAGAAAGCGCTCCCATCATGTCCACCATGGGGTTGGCTTTATCCGACAGCGGGCCAAAGCAGCCCTCGCATGGCATGTAGGCGCGGATGCAGCGCGGGTTGCCGTCGCTTCCGCCGCAGCCGGCACGGGTCGCCGGCCCCAGGCACAGGATGCCCTGCTCCATGAGGCAACGCATTTCGGTCAGTGGCGCCCCGAACTTGAATTCCGGCGGATCGAGGTGGCCCCTCACGCCCCCCCCGGCCGCCTTCTTTTCACGCCGGGTGGGACACTCGTCGCAAACGCTCTTCGCCGCCAACGCGGGCAGCGGCTTGCCTTCGATGACAGCCAAAAGCGCTGCGGTCACCATCTCGGGCGTGGTTGGACATCCGGGCAGAAAGGCATCCACCTTCACCACTTCGTGGAGGGCATAGACGCGGTCGGTCAGAGCGGGAATCTGCTCGTGGGGTAAGCCGTTTTTCTCGGTGGTCACGCTGTCACGGTAGACCTTCTCCAACATCTCTTCTTTGCTGTACTGATTGGCCAGCGCCGGTATGCCGCCAAAGCAGGCGCAAGAACCTAGAGAGATCAGGATCTTGCACTTCTTGCGCATCTCCAGCGCCAGTTCCTTATTTTCTTCGTTGCGGATTCCGCCAGCAATCAGCCCGACATCCGCCTCGGGGATCTCCATCTTTGTACCTTCGCCAGTCTGACCAAAAAGCTTGTGGTCCATCAGGACTGGCATGTGCACGATTTGTACTTGTTTGAGTACGTCGATAAGCGGTTCACCAATATCGAGGATGGTGACTTCACAACCTCCGCATATGGCAAACCATTCTTCGGCAAGTCGAGCTGCCATGTTGTGCCTCCTACCGGACTTGAATTAGTAGTGCGTCGTTCTCGTCCCCGACAATCTGTTATTACTGCATTCGATACGGGCTTGAACCGGGCTTCCTTACGTGCTCCACACCTGCTCCACGATCTCTGGGAGCGCTTGAGCAAATGTATCCATACTTATCGTCTACGGGCAACGCCGCGTCAGTGATTCAAATCACCCACCAGTGTGACTGGAACGCGACGTGCGTGTGGGAACTGAGGACCTTTGCGAAACTTGGGGACGGCCCAACCTCGGAACGGTCTAACCCGGCGACGATCGTCACATTGAGCGCACCGCACCCGAAAAAGTGGTGGGTGAATCGGGGGGGGAGAGTTAAGGATTGCAGGAACGGCGTTCGATAGATGAAAATCTGCCGAGTCGGGACAGTGTTTCTGCCGCGCGCTCATACTGATCCACCAAGGGCGGAAGCGATCGGCCTTGCAGGTCAGGCAATAGGATTTCGGTCAGCAGGTGGGGGCAAGCCCCGAGGGTTTGCAAGCGAAGCCGAAAAGCACTCTCCGCCACCTGAACCCCGGACGCTCGGATCTTTGGGTCGGAACTCCGTTGCGCGGCTTGACCAATCTTGGCCAGCGCGGTCGCGGCCCTTCCTACTTCCCATACATAGATGAGTGCCGCCCACGCGCGCTGTCGCTTAATCTCGCGGAACTTCTTTGGCGATAAATTATCGCGAAGAAACGCGTCCTCGGCTGAGTCGAGCAGGTTTCTGAAGGCCGCAATGTCGAGAGACCGGAACGCCTGGACAGCTTTTTCTAAATCAACCCGACGCGTGCGGTTGCGGATGGCGACATACACGAGGATCCCGAGCGCGAAGAACGCGACCGCGACAAGAGTCCAAGCGGCGATCAATCCTTGAGCAAGTGTTGCAGCTCCGTGTTCCAAGTCTCCACCTCATCATGGGAAACAACTGCCAGAGACGCAGGTTCAGGTTCGGGCGCGAGCACATACCCGATCCAGATCAAAACGCAAACGAGGTTGGTGCCGTTTAAGAGCAAATTCAAGAAGTCCGTGGCTGCCCTGCTGGTGAATTCCGCGCGAAGACCGTAAATGGCAAGATAAGCGCTTGTCAGGACCGCGAGACCGAGCGCGATCCCGAATGCATGGCGACGCCAGGTCACACCCAAGAAGCGGGAAAAGAGCAACAAGGAAAGGAGCAAGCCAGATTGAACCATAGCCGCGCCCCGATTCACGGCGAACACACCGGCAAGCCACCTGACAGTAATGTCCCCAGGCGCATAGACAGCGAGCAGAACACCCAGTCCAAGCAGCAACCCTGTCACGCATAGCAGCGATCGCCTCGCTGCCACCTTCAGAAACTGGGATTCACGGAACAAATCTTTGCAAACCTCATCAATCACCCCAAAACGCAGAGCGATGTTAAACGTCAGCGCGGCGGGATAAGCATACGCATACTGGTTCGCAGTAATACCTGCGACGGAATGCCGAGCGAACCAATACAAAGTGAACAGCACCATGAACCCGGCGATCTCGTAAGACACGTAGGCGAAAAAGCATGGGAATTCGCGGTATGAGCGGCGCTTGCAAATAACGGCCAGAAGTACACCGAGAAGTACTTGCGGCGAGATCCACAGGAAAAGAAACAACAGCCTGTGCCAATTCATGGGGAGCACTTCAAAGCACTATAGACCTGACATTGCTCCTTTTCAACTGAGAAACCCGCCGCAATTGTTAACTTACCCCGGCAGCTCGCAGCCCTGGGGGGTACAGTAGGGCATGGGCGGATCGGCCAGACTTGGAAGCGCCGTGGTGGTGACAAACAGGGTAATTACAGCCAAAGCCAGCAGGAATCGTTTCACGGTCGTTCTCCTTTGCGAAAGAGTTCGCACCGTGATAAATTGCTGGCATTAGAGGGGTTTTCTGCATTTAGTTAACTTCCGATGGGTTTTCCGAATTTGTAAATTAGATGAGAATGAAATCCGCTCTCGAGGACTTTGAAGCGAATACCCTAGGCGCTATCTCCGGGTTGTTGGGCAGACTTTCCTACGTTGGCAGATTGCATGACGGCAATGCAACGGACAAGGGAAGGTATGAACACTGGGGTTTGGCGAAGGTGTACGGCGAGGATGCCGCACAATGCGCAATCCGTGCGTCGCATCGGGCACTACTCTCCGACGTGTTGAAGAAACCTTTGGCGGTGCTGCTTAAAGACGTGCCGGCGTCATGCTCGAACGAGCATCTAACAGAAAGAGAGTTGCTGGAATCGCTGACGCACTGTCCACCTAAGCCCCTCTCCCCAGCTGCCCTGGCGCATCTGAGGTCAGTGCTGAGCGCACTTTCTGCGTTAGTTGAAAGTCGGGATAATGCCAATCTCCGAGGCGCATCGCAATCCCGACCACCTGCCCCAGAACCTCGGCCTCCTGCGGGTATCTAAGAACTCGCACGGAAACCGGAGACAGGGGATGAGGTTGCAAGACGATGGAGTCACGCTTGATGGAGCACCAGCAACAGGTATATCCATCGCGCATTTCGACAAAGTAAATAGGACGCTCGAACTCGGAACGCCATGTTCCATCGCCTACATCGCCTACCTTGCTCTTGGCTTCGTCCACCTGCACGAAACTGCCCGGCGGAAGAATGGGATACATGGTGAAATCTTCCGATCCAATATACCCATAGGTGTAGCGGTCGTCCGCAAACTGGGCAAGATAAGACATGGGCACAATACCCCATTGCTCGATGGCGCGTCCCAAGTCCGTCGTTTTCTGGAGTGAGAATCCGGGATCGAGCCTGGTCGGCATCCGCACTTGTCTGACGTTGCTCAAAGCTTCGGAGACATGAGACTTCTGCGGATGCCCAAAGCTAATGTCCGCTGAGATGTCATCAAGCTCGAGGCCGTAAAAGGATAGCAACTCCCGATATTCTCGCCGATAAATAGCGGCAAAGGAATAGAGCCGAAAAATGCTCGGGATTATGCCTTTGGTTTCGATGTCGGACAAGCGGCTGGGCGGAATTGCGAATTCGTCATTCTCAAATCTCTGCGCGATCTGATTACTGGCCAGTTCCACGTCCCTCATCCGATATCCGAGGGCTTCTCTCAGCGTCCGCAGCCTCTGCCCACCATTAAGTTGCACAACCGCTGACCTCTCTAAGGACATTCTATCACCGGTTTAGATGACGCAATGAACACCAGCCTCGACTGGATTTCCTGATTTTGGAACAGAAAAGCCCGCACGGTTACTGGGCAGGTTCCTCAAAATGAATCCAGACAGACATCAGCGGTCGCAAAAAAGGGGGTAGGTCCCGGCAAGCGTCTGTTCGGTTTTCGTAACAGAACTACTCGCTGCCTTGCGTATGACTGGGAGGTAGGGTAAGAATTATCTTTCCGGGAAGGCACCAATCCGGGAAAACGGTGTCGCAGAACCTGAAGGGGTCCCCGACGGGGAGAATGAGATTGGTTCCCAAGTAAAGGAACCGACGCCTGCGGCTGACCGCGATGTTGAACTGAGTCCCCGCGGCTTGGCAAGCTGCGATGACCCCCAGTTCCTGCTCAGAGCAAACTGCCCGACATATTGCACGCGCGCAGGTGCGGGAGGTCTGCATGTCAGAAGGCGGAGTCGCGCCCGAGAAAGATGCCTCGCCAGAGCGCAACCGGTATCGGGGGCTACTCGAGATCACCGACTTGGTAGTGCGAGCCAAGAGCCTGGCCGACGCATTCAAAGAACTCGCTCCCACAGTGCTGGCCCTGACGGCGGGCGAATTGCTAAATGTTTCCCTGCATGACTCGCGCCGCGATTGCATGCTGACTCACTACTGGAAAAGGAACGAGGAAAGTGGAGAGTTCGACCCTTTCCCCGTGGACGAAGCGGCGACCGGGTGGGTATGGAAACATCAGGAGCTGATCGCCATTCCCGATACCGAGCGCGAGCAGCGCTTTCCCGGCTTCGTGCCGGTGCTGCTCAATCACGGCGTCCGGTCATACATCGCCCTTCCCGTGAGTACGCGTGAGCACCGTTTTGGAGCACTGGGCCTGGGCAAGAACGTTCCCGGGGCCCCGAAAGACGATGACGTCGAATTACTGTCTCGCGTCGCGCTGATGGGAGCGCTGGTGCTGGAGAAGGATAGAGCCTACAGCGCCTTTGAGGAACAGCAGAGCCTGGTCGCAATCAGCCGTGAATTGAGTGCCAGTCTGGAGTTGGAAAAGCTGTTGCCGGTCATTCTTTCGAGTCTTCGGAACATCGCGCGCTACGACCGCGCCGTCCTGGGCCTGCTGGACGAAGATGGCAAAAGCGTGCACCCATTTGGAGATGCCAAGGAGTGGGAGTCGTTCGTCAACAGCGACACTAAGGTTCCGATTGAGGAAGCACTTTCGGGGCGGGCGATCCAGACGCGAAACATTGCACTTTTTACGGCGGACGATTTGCGCGAGATGAAAGCGCCCCTGGCGAAAGCCATGTACAAACTGGGGATTCGGTCGGTTTGCAGTGTGCCCTTGATCGCGGGCAATCGGATCTGGGGCGCGCTGAATCCGAGCAGCACCATGGAGCATGCTTTCGGCCGGTCGGAGGTTGAATATCTGCAGCAAGTAGCCAACCAGATCGCGGCTGCGCTCCAGAATGCGCATGCCTATCGCGAGATCGCGCAACTCAAGGACCGCCTGACCCAGGAAAAGCGCTATTTGGAGTCCGAAATCCGGAGCTCGAATCAGCCCGACGATATCGTCGGCACCAGTCCGGCCCTGAAACGTGTGCTGGACTACGCCGCCATCGTCGCCGACACCGATTCCACCGTCCTCATCACCGGCGAAACCGGGACGGGCAAAGAGCGGATAGCGCGGGTGATTCACAGCATGAGTCGGCGCAAGGACCGCAACTTCATCAAGGTAAACTGCGCCGCCATCCCCACGGGTCTGCTGGAAAGCGAGTTGTTCGGCCACGAAAAGGGAGCATTCACCGGAGCGATAAGCCAGAAGCTCGGCCGCCTGGAATTGGCGGATAAGGGCACTTTGCTGCTCGACGAGGTGGGAGAAATTGCTTTGGAGTTGCAGCCCAAGTTGCTGCGCGTTCTGCAGGACCAGGAGTTCGAACGTCTGGGAGGAACGAAGACGATCCGGGTGGACGTGCGGCTGATCGCCGCCACCAATCGCGATCTGGTTCGTGCGGTGGAAGAGAAAGAATTCCGCAGTGACTTGTTCTACCGCTTGCACGTGTTTCCCCTGCATTTGCCGGCGTTGCGCGACCGGCGCGAGGACATCCCCGAACTGATTCGCCATTTCGTCGAAAAATGCGCTGTCCGGCTGCACAAGCGAATCGACGTTATCCCCGATGAGGCCGTGCAAGCCATGATGCGCTGGAGATGGCCGGGAAACATCCGCGAGCTGGAGAATTTTATCGAGCGCTCGGTGATCCTGTCGGAAGGCAACCGGTTGAGCCCGCCTCTCGACGAGTTGCGCGAGGAAATCTCACGTCAGCCTTCCGAGTCGGACGGTACGTTGCGCGACAGGGAACGCGAACACATCGTCGAAATTCTCCGCCAGACGCGGGGCGCGCTGTCGGGTCCGGCAGGGGCGGCAGCCCGGCTTGGACTCAAGCGCACCACCCTGCAGTACAAGATGCAGCGGCTGGGAATCAATCGTCTGGACTACTTGAGCTAGAGCCTTTGAGCGCTCTTCACCAGACCCGGACAAACGGGAAAAGATCTACCACGCCGTGCGCTCTCAGCAAGTCTTCGGCTACTTAGCCCGCAGTAATTCCTGCAGCAGAGCTCATCGCAACGGAGGGACTCAAAACTGTAAGAGATCTACACCTTCGTGGTTGCCCAAGACGGGAAAGTCTGCAATGATAGCGCTATAAGTTCCTATGATTTCCCGCCATTATGGTCTACCCGCGTTGCGAATAACCTGGAGTTCTCGGGGCCAATCAGCGATGTGATGCAGACCGGGGGTTACCATGGAACCCGACGGCACAAGGCAAGCGAGAATGGCGGTTTTGAGCGAAGAGATCGACTCCATCCATTACGCCAATAGGCTATTTTGGGAACAGAAGAGGGCCCACGGCCGCAGAGCCAAAGTTGGATATTACCTCAGACAAGATCGGTTAGAAGAAATCCGGAGCGAACTTGCTGAACTGAGCGACGTAGGGGAATGAGGTTGACCCACTACTTGCCGAGATTCGTCACCCCACCATTGCGACGAACAACTGTTAAGACGGAACAGCCCGCCCCGCACACCAGTTCATGACGATCACCGACCTGAGCCGGTCTGCGATTCCTCAAGCAAAAGTGGGCCGCAAATGGCGCAATTTCGGTTGTGTGTTGCGTAATCTCGTGCCGTAGAAAACGATCCGGATGAAAATTCTTTCGCCTTGACGCGAAACAGGGATTGAGGGGAAAATAGCAGCCGTTTTTGGGGTCAAAAAGGAAATTCAGGCTTAGCGGGTATGGCAACGGCCCAGCAGATTCCACCTAGCCGCAAGAATCAACAATGCGAGATTGAGATAAGACCAAAAGATGGATAGGACGCTAGAATGTATCCCGGTGTTGGAGCAAAAGGACCGAAAGGACGCAGACGATGAATTCCAAGAGCACAATTTTCCTCTCTCAGGCCATGCGCCAAATGATGGCTTTCATGCTTTCTTTGCTGCTGATTCCGGCGACACAATTGGATCTGTACGCGCAAGCGCCAGCATCTGCGTACGTCGAACTGGACGCGACGCAACTGGATCAACTCGTGGCCCCGATTGCTCTCTACCCGGACTCGCTGGTCGCGCAAGTATTGACTGGCGCCACGTATCCGGACCAGATTGCCGCGGCGGATACCTGGCTGAACCAGAACATGGGACTGCCCCCGGATCAGCGCGCGGCCGGGGCGAACGCTATGGATTGGGATCCGGCCATCAAAGGCCTCACAGCGTTTCCCTCCGTGCTTGACAATCTCGCGAAGAACACGGCTTGGACGGCGCAGCTCGGCAACGCCTATTACAACCAGCCCGGAGACGTCATGAACGCTGTCCAGGCCATGCGGTTGCAGGCGCAGCAGTCGAACACGCTAGTTACGACGACGCAGCAGCGTGTGGTTGCAGACGCCGGCGTGATCTCGATTGTGCCGGTCAATCCGGCTGTGGTTTACGTTCCCTATTACAATCCCTGGACCATCTGGGGGCCGACGTTTGTCGCCTACCCTGGCTGGGTTGCGCTGCCGCCTCCGCCCGGCTTCGTGGTGGGAGTCGGACTTGGCTTCTACGCGGGCATCTCGGTTGGGGTCTTTGGGGGCTTCGGCTGGGGTTTCGGGGCATGGGCGCCTTCCTGGGGAGGCGGGACCGTAATGTTTGGTGGCAACACTTACATTTCGAACAGTATGTCGGTCTACAATCATGGGCATTTTGGCTATCACGACAGGGGCGCGTTCGAACATGGTGGTCGCGGTGTCCCAGGAGGCTTTCATGCCCACGCTCATGCGGGGGCGGCTCGGGCGGCCGCTGCTCATGCGGGTGGTGGTCATGGGGCGGGAGGGAACCATTCGGCGTACGGGAGCCATGGAGCGGCCGGGAGCCATTCGGCGTCCGCTGGTCATGGGGCGTCCGCTGGCCATGGAGCGGCCGGCAGCCATTCGGCGTATGGGAGCCATGGAGCGGCCGGGAGCCATTCGGCGTCCGCTAGTCATGGAGCGTCCAATAACCACGGAGCGTCCGCTAGTCATGGAGCGTCCGCTAGCCACGGAGCGTCCGCTAGTCATGGAGCGTCCGCTAGCCACGGAGCGTCCGCTAGTCATGGAGCGTCCGCTAGTCACGGAGCGTCCGCTAGTCATGGAGCGTCCGCTAGCCACGGAGCGTCCGCTAGTCATGGAGCGTCCGCTAGTCACGGAGCGTCCGGTGGCCATTCGGCACCCGCTGGTCACTCCGGTGGTGGTGGTCACGCAGCCCCAGCGGGCGGAAAAAAGGGCAAGGGGAAGTGAAGCAGGGCGAGACCTGGCGAGAGTCGGCCTTCAGTTTCCCGTTGACGCACTCGAAAGGTTCGGGTCATGACGATGAACGGCATGTGTGTCGCCGCGCTGCGGCCAGCGATCCAAGCAGACGGGAACCCTGACGCATTCACTCTGAAAGAAGGCCCCAAGATTGTTTGTACGCCACAGGGAACGACATCGCGCCGGACGCACGGGTTGGCTACGCGCGGCGGTATTGGGCGCGAACGACGGCATCCTTTCAACCGCCAGTCTGGTGCTTGGTGTTGCAGCGGCGCATGCGACTCACAGCAACGTACTGGTCGCGGGGGTCGCGGGCCTGGTGGCTGGGGCTATGTCGATGGCAGCCGGGGAGTACGTGTCTGTCCACTCGCAGGCCGACACCGAACAGGCCGACCTCGCGCTGGAGCGCGCGGAACTCAAAGCAGACGACAAGGGCGAGCACAGGGAATTGACGGCAATCTACGTCGCTCGCGGGCTTAAACCTGGGCTCGCGAAACAGGTCGCCGAGCAACTGATGGCCCATGACGCGTTAGGCGCGCATGCCCGCGACGAACTCGGCATCTCCAAGACTTTCCTCGCGCGTCCGATTCAGGCTGCATTGGCATCGGCTGCCAGCTTCGCGGTGGGAGCCGCCATGCCCCTCTTGATCACTGTCATCGCCCCAGCGGCAAGTCTGATCCATCTTGTCTCGGGAACGTCACTGGTGTTCCTCGCTCTTCTAGGCGGGTTGGCTGCGCGCGCGGGTGGAGCAGGCGTGACCATGGGCGCAATACGCGTCACGTTCTGGGGTGCGCTCGCTATGGCGCTGACCGCAGCGGTTGGGTGGCTGTTCGGAACCGTCGCGTGATTGCGACTAACCGGAGGCTTCCGTCGGACCAAGCGCAAATACTGCACCGTCAGTCTGACTACTCTTGCTGGAGCTTTAGCGTCGCCGCTTAAGGCCCAAGAGCTTCAGTAGATTCCTGATTTTCTCCAAAGGCTCGCCGCTACTCATTTTCTTAATTCTTGGACTCTTCCGCGGGTTCCAGCGCTCCGGGCATCACCTTGAGCGGAGCCGAGCGCTGTTCTTCGAGTTCAGGATGCGGCAGTGGCTTGCGCGGCAGCATCTGATCGCGCATGGCAGCGTTATATACGAAGATCGCCTCCACGGTCGCCGCCTGCGCCAGGTCGCCGGGTTGCAAGCGTTCGTACGTGTCCATGTTCGAATGATGGGTGCGCGATTCGTAGTCGAGGCGGTCCTGAATGAACTGGAATCCGGGGATCCCGACCGCATCGAACGACAGGTGGTCGGTGCCCTCGGTATTGCGCGCGGTGAAGGTGGTGACGCCGAGATCTTTCAGCGGCTCCATCCATTGCGCAAAGATGGGGGCGATCGCGGCGTTTTCCTGTAGATAAATCCCCAGGATTTTTCCCGTACCGTTGTCCACGTTGAAGTAGCCGGAAACTTCCGGCTGCTCAGGTTTGATTACGAGCGGACCGGCAGGTTTACGCATCGATTCTGGCTTCTCCAGTTGATCGGGAGCGGTCGAACGCGGCACGTAACCGAAATGCTGCGTCACGTAGCCGCGGGAACCAAAAAGTCCCTGTTCTTCTCCCGTCCAGAGACCGATGCGGATGGTACGCCGCGGCTTGACTTGCAGCGTGTTCAGAATCCGCATGACTTCCATCGCAACCACGGTGCCGGCGCCGTTGTCGGTTGCGCCGGTCGCCGCCGCCCACGAGTCGAGATGGCCACCCACCATGACCACCTCATCCTTGAGCTTGGGATCAGTGCCGGGAATTTCGGCGATGGTGTCAAAGCCGTGCTCATGGTCATCGAAGAACTTGACATCGACATTCATTTCAATGCTAACCGGCACATTGGCTTTGAGCAGCCGGTAAACGCGTCCGTAGTTTTCTATCGCGGTCACCACTACGGGAAGGGGATTGGCGTGGTCGCGCTTGTAGGCGGACCTTCCCAGACCGCCGTCGTCGAAGATGGTGCCGCCGGAGCCGCCGCTGTCGCTGCCGTCGCGGCTGGGAAGAATAGTCGCCAGCGCATGCTCCGAGGCCAGAAACTTTCCGGCTTTATCGAGCAGGGCCGCCCGCTTTACATACTCCTGCCTCCGGTCTGAGTAAGCCTTCTGCTTTTCCAGGGGGAAATCGGCAGTTTTGGCGAGATCCTTGTCGTCCATGCGCGTAAACAGCGGCTTATCCACCGGATTCACCTCGCGCATTGCTCCCAGCAGAACGATCTTCCCGGCCAGCTGGCCTTTGTACTTGTCGAAATCTTTCTCGTCCTTGATATCAATCCAAATGGCTTGGCCATTGACCGCGCCGTTGGTGGAAGGCGACCAGGGCGCGGCCTGGGCAATGAATACGGCCGTGTCCGGCGATGTCATCCGTACCCAGGCGTTGAGTTGCTGCCAGCCCATGCCAAACTCACCCCAGTCTTCGAGATGGGCGTTGCTGCAACCCATCGCAGCCAGTTGATCGCGCGTCCACTCGTTGGCCCGGCGCAGGTTGGGTGAACCGGTAAGGCGCGGGCCAATGCCATCCATCAGAGCGGAGGCGAAGTCCATCACGTGCGAATGGGTCAGGCCTTCGTCGCGAATGCGCTGGTACATGGTGTAGTCGAGATTCTCTTTTGCAGGCTGCGGCAGTTCGTACGATGGCTTGTCAGCTTCGGCCGCCGCTGCCTTCGCTTTGTTCTTGTCGGTGGCAGAGATGGACAGTGGCAGAACCAAGCAGAAAAACAACACAAATCGAACTCTGAAAAAGTTATGAAATCGCATGGACCGGTTTCCCTCGGAAAAAGTTCCAAAGCAGAGTAGCAGATAAGGGCTGAACTAACTAGCTACCCCGAATCGCTGGGGGAACATGCGTTGGAGGTGGCAACCATAGACGTTCGACCCAGCTACGGTACTCCGCGACCGAAGCCAACGCAAAATGGATTTTTCTTATTCCTTGCGGCCGAGGTTCCATATAATTAGGCCGCAATGAAAGCCAACCTTTTCCGGTTGAATGTTCCTTAGAGGAGTTGAGACCATGCCTTTCGAATTTGTGATTAACGGGCGCCCCACCCGCGTGGATGTGCCCGCCAACATGCCTCTGTTGTGGGTGATCCGCGATGTTCTGAATCTGCGCGGGACGAAGTATGGGTGCGGTATGGCGTTGTGCGGCGCCTGTACGGTGCACATTGACGGCGAGGCGGCGCGGTCGTGCACCACGCCGGTTTCAGAAGTCGCCGGCAAGAAGGTGACCACGATCGAAGGGCTCTCGGCCGATCTGAGCCATCCAGTGCAGAAGGCGTGGATCGAACTGGACGTGCCGCAGTGCGGCTACTGCCAGTCCGGGCAAATCATGTCTGCGGCGGCGCTGCTGGCGAAAACGCCACGGCCCACCGATGCCGAGGTTGACGACGCCATGAGCGGGAACATCTGCCGATGCGGTACTTATCAAAGAATTCGCGAAGCGATTCACCGCGCGGCGCAGATGCATGCGGCGCCCGCGCGGCAGAAAACGTCGCCGGAGAAGAAGGCGAAAAAGCCGGGAGAGACAGCAGCGATGACGCCGGATGAGCCGGCCGCTGTGGGCGCGGCTACCGGAGGTGCGGAATGAGCAGCGCGACGATGAAAGTGGATCGGCGGGAATTTTTGCAGAGCGCAGCGGCGGGAGCGACCGGGCTGGTGATTGGATTCTATCTGCCGAATCGGTTTGAGGCGCGCGCGGCGGCGGCTGAGGCGTTGCCATTTGCGCCAAACGCGTGGATTCGGATCGGGACCGACGATACGGTCACGCTGGTGATTGACAAATCGGAGATGGGGCAAGGAGTCGTGACCTCGCTTTCGATGCTGATCGCCGAAGATATGGAGTGCGACTGGAAGAAGATTCGCACTGTGTTTGCGCCGGCAGCGAAGGAATATGCGAACCCCGTCTTTGGAATGCAGGGAACGGGTGGGAGCACGAGCGTGAGAGGGATGTGGATGCCGCTGCGGACGGCCGGGGCTCAGGCGCGAGAGATGTTGATCGCAGCGGCTGCGGAAAAGTGGGCCGTGGATAAGGCGGTGTGCCGCGCGGAAGACAGCCAGGTGATCCACACGCAGACAAAACAGCGCCTGAGTTACGGAAGCCTTGCGGAGGCGGCGGGAAAACTGCCGGTGCCGAGCGACGTAAAGCTCAAGGACCCGAAGCAATTCCGGATTGTGGGCAAGGCGATGAAGCGGCTGGATTCTGCGGACAAAACTTGCGGGCGCACGGAGTTTGGCATTGACGTGCGCCAGCCGGGAATGCTGCACGCGGTGGTGGCGCGGTGTCCGGTGATCGGCGGGAAAGTGGCGAGCTTCAATGCGGACAAGGCGAAGGCGGTGCGTGGGGTGAAGCTGGCAGTGCAGATTTCGAGCGGAGTGGCCGTCGTGGCGGACAACACCTGGTCGGCGATGCAGGGGCGGGACGCGCTCGAAATCAAGTGGGAGGAAGGGCCGAACGCTGCGCTGACCAGCGCGGCAATCCGCAAGACGCTCGAGGAGGGAGCGGGCAAGCCGGGCGGAGCCGTGGCGCGGAAGGAAGGCGACGTGAGGGCGGGATTGGCCAGCGCGGCGAAGAAAATCGAGGCGGTGTACCAGGCGCCGTTCCTGGCGCACGCGACGATGGAACCGATGAACTGCACGGCGCACGTGCGCGCGGACGGCTGCGATGTGTGGGCTCCGACACAATTTCAAACCGTCAACCAGATGACGGCTGCGAAGATCGCCGGGCTGAAGCCGGAGCAGGTGAATATTCACACCACGTATCTCGGCGGAGGATTCGGGCGGAGAGCGGAGCAGGACTTTGTGATCGAGGCAGTGGAGATTTCGCAAGCCGCGGGCGTGCCGGTGCAGGTGACGTGGTCGCGCGAGGACGATATGCAGCATGATTTCTACCGGCCAGCTTCGTACGGCCGGTTCGAGGCCGGGCTGGATGCTGAAGGTTGGCCGGTGGCGTGGTCAAACCGGATCGCCTGCCCGTCGATCATGTCGCGGTTCTTTCCGGGCTCGGTGAAGGACGGGCTGGATGGATCGAGTGTGGAGGGAGCGGCGGAATTGCCGTACGCAATTCCGAATATTCTCGTGGATTACCAACTGACGGAGACAGGGATCCCGGTGGGGTTCTGGCGGTCGGTGGGAAATTCGCAAAACGCGTTTTTCAGCGAGTGCTTCGTGGATGAGCTGGCGGCGGCAAGCGGAAAAGATCCCTACGAGTACCGGCGGCGGCTGCTTCAGAAAGCGCCGCGGCATCTGGGTGTGCTGGAACTGGCGGCGACGAAAGCGGGCTGGGGCGAAGCGTTGCCGGCAGGGCGATACCGTGGGATCGCGGTGCTGAGTTCGTTTGGGAGCTACGTGGCGCAAGTGGCCGAAGTGTCGGTGGACAAGAAAGACGGCAAGGTGCGGGTGCAGCGCGTGGTTTGCGCGGTGGATTGCGGGAGGACGGTGAATCCGCTGACGATTAAGGCGCAGATGCAGAGCGCAATCGTTTTCGGGCTGACGGCCGCGCTCAAAGGCGAAATCACAATCAATAAGGGGCGCGTGGAGCAAGGGAATTTCGACGATTATGCGATGCTCCGCATGAATGAGATGCCGAAGGTCGAGGTGCACATCGTGCCGAGCGATCAGCCTGCGGGCGGGGTCGGAGAGCCCGGAACTCCGCTGATTGCACCGGCGGTGTGCAACGCGATTTTTGCAGCGACCAGGAAGCGCATCCGGCGGCTGCCGATCCGGCCGGAAGATATTGTGTGATGGTGCGACCTATTAGGAGTAGTGGACCTGGCAGGGACCACCTTGCCGTCGTGTGGCTGTGATCCGCGAAGTCAACGGCTACGGAGTGCAGTAACGCGGCCGGAAGAAAGTTGTCAGACATGGTGGTTGGGGGCTCAAGCGGTCGTTGCGTGAGGCGGATCGTAATTGTCGTGGTGTCGTTTCTGCTTTCCTGCACCGCTGCGCTGCACGCACAGGAAAAATCCACAAAGGATTGCACTCCCAGCTTTCCCTTCAAGGAATCCTGGTGGGGCGCCGACGCGGCGTACTCCATCCCTTTGCCGGACGGGCGTTCTATTTGGATCTTTGGTGACACTCTGTATGGCGACGAGAGGGTCGTCGAGGGAGACAAGCCTCGCATGGTGCGCAACAGCATCGGCGTCTCGACCTGCGATGACGGTGCCGTTTGGAAGGTCGATTACATCATTCGGCGAGGTGACGAGGGGCAACCCCAGGACTTCTTTCAGACGCAGCACAAGAATGCCTGGTACTGGGCGCTTGACGGATTCTTCTACGACAATGACTTGTGGGTGACCCTGCTCTGCATGCGCGACGTACCAAAAACGACATCCGCAGCCTTGGGATTTGAAACCTGCGGAGCGGACCTAGCGAAGGTTTCCGGCCTGGAGAATGATCCGCAGCGGTGGAGTATAAAGTACTTCGCGCTCGTCCCCGACGGCATTCATGCCTATCCTTCTGCGAGCGCCGTGGTAGAAGGCCAGTATGCTTATATTTTCGCGTTGCTGGAGACAGATTCACGCCCCATGCTGCTGACGCGCATCCCCCTAAATGGCCTCGATGCGCCCGCGGAGCGCCTGCAGTACCTGTCGAAGAGCGGCACCTGGAAGCCCGGACTGACGCCTGCCGACGCCATGCATGTCATGAAGCATGGAAATACTGAAATGACAGTGCGTTATCACCCGCTCTTGAAAAAATGGGTGGCGATCCTAAATTATCCGAAGCTGTTCTCCGACAAGATCCTGGCCCGCACTGCGTCAGAGCTCGCGGGGCCGTGGAGCGAAGGTACGGTGATCTATCGCATTCCAGAGATGCAGAAGGGCAAGCCGGGATACGACAAGGACACTTTTTGTTATGCTGCCAAGGAACACCCTGAGTTTGGCCAGCCTGGTTACGTTCTTGTTACATACGCTTGTAACACGATGAATGTGCAGAAGCTCACGAGTAACCTGGACATCTACTTCCCGAAAGTCGTGCGAGTTCCTTTCGCTAAGTAAGGTTCAGTCCCATTCCCACCAGCGTTCGGAGCGCTCCTTATGCGGATGTGGAATGGTGAGACGTAGTGTAATCGTCTCGTGGGGTAAGAGCGTGACGCGCAGGGGATTTATAGCTAGCGGCCTCAGCACGCCGGTCTCAGTCAGGTTCGTCTCTTCCGCGGCTGTAATGGTCAACGGCGTTTTCAACTCGGTGACGCCTTTGTTGCCGGCGACTTCCTGCAGGCGCACGGTGTAATGCTCGGGGTTACCGTCGGCGCTCGGTTTGAAAGCCAGCAACGCGACGTCTTCTGAACTCAAGGAGAAGTAGGTGCCCTGCGGTTGCGCCGGAGCCATGCCTCCCGCCAACTCCATGGCAATCAGCGGCACATCAAACGAAGCGCCCTCGCGGTACGACTCAACCGGAATCAAGTCGCCGTCCGCTGAACTGAGCGCGAAGTGGTACCAGGACTGCGCTGGAAGATTGGGCTCAACCGTGGAAAAGTTGACCATGCCCAGATCGCGGGTATCGCCCTGGTCTTGTTTACGCATTACCGTGACGCGGACAGCGTTGAGGAACGTGTTGGGTCCTTTTGCGCTCGGCAGTCCAGGCAGGTGGTTAAAGAATGGCTCACGTTCAGAGAGGGTAATGTGAAACGTTCGTCCGTCGGATTGGCCTACGAGCACCAGTGAATGCTGGGGAACGGCCGCATCGGTTCTTGCTCCCGGGAGATAGTCCTGGGGAATGCGGTGATAGCCAGTGCCGTCTTCCACCCACACCTGGGCGGATCCCTGGAAACGGAACGGCAGGTTAAAGGAGTAATATTCGCCGGGCTGGTTGCTCGCAACAAAGGGCATGCGTTCACGATCGAGCAGGTTGGCAAATTCGATGCGCTTCACCGCGCGATAGAGCGTGATCTGGGTTTCTGGCCATAGAGTTCCGGGACGCTGAATGATGATGCGATCGAAGACCGGGCCGGTTTCGACGTGTGCAACAACTTGAGCTAAGCCGACCGGCAGGCTCGACCACGCCGTCCAGCGCAGTAACTGGTTTGCCGCTTTGTCGCCCGCGGAGTCTACGAGTTCCCGCTGCAATTGCTTGTCATAGATGCTAACAACGGCCCCGTCAGAAGATCGGACGCGAATACGATAGAAGGAGTTTTCGATACTGGTCGATCTGGTGGTGGATGCATTCGTCTTCGCTGGAGCGGAGTTGGCAGGATTTGCGAACTCGATCGAGTAGCTTTTGTGTCCGAGCGCGGGAATATCAGCGGCGGCAAACTCGATTTCGTCCGCCGACAGGCGCTGAACCGCGACTGCGTTACCCGCGACAAGATCGCGCAACACGACATCTTCCTTCGACTTGAGTCGTGCCACATCGGTGCGTTGCCAACTCACCGGATTAAAGGCGACCAACGTTCTCTTCCCAGCAGGCACTTGAGAAAGCAACGTCTGCAGACCGGAATCGATCAGGTTGCGAATGTCCTCCTGGCTGCTACTGGTGTAGCTTACATACTCGCGATTTTGCTGGTCGATTTCAGACCGGGACATGAGCTTGGGCCAGCCGACCTGGGCTGCGCCCGAATGTTCGTCGTACTTGAACAGCTTTATACGGGTGTCCTCCAGGTTGCCGGTGGGCAAACTGGTGAAGTTGCGGAACGTGAGCAAGCTCCAGAGTAATTCCGCGACCGGCACGTGATCCTGCAGCCAGCGAGCCTGAGCACTGATCACCGGCGAATTCAGCTTCACTTCCGACCAGAGGCCGCTCCAGTCGCCCATGTACGAGGGGAATTTTTCGTTTCCGTATTGCGCCTCCATGTGGCGGAAGAACTCGGCAGGAGTACAGACGACGATCCGAGGTTGTTTGCCGGCGGCGTTCCACTCGCGAATGGCGGGCAGAAGTTGCGTTGCCTCCTCATTGCTGGAAACGAAATCGTGCAGGTACAACAACAGAAGCGCATCGTAGGGGTAGCCGGCTTTTGCGTACTTGTCGAGTAACTTGTCGACGCCGCGCTGCATGATCTCCAGCCTGGGCAGCCCTTCCCATTCTTTCGGATAAAAATGTTCCTTGGTGTAGGGCTCAAGCGCGGCCGGATCGAGGTAATAGTCGGCGAAGGCCTCGGTGTAGCCACCAAAACGGCTTTGGGTCTGCCAGGTAAGAACGCTGCTGCCGTCGGGCGATTGCCAATAGAAAGGAACTTGCCCGGGACTTAGCGAAGTTCCTCCTGAGATGAACAGGTTGGAGCCATTTACAAAATAATGCACGCCGCTGCGTGCCAGAATTTGCGGCAGACGGAGGGTAAAGCCGGGGACGTCATCCATCATGGCGAAGTCGGTCTTGATGCCCAACCGCTTCTCCAGATCCTTCATGTCATAGGCGATGCGGTTGAGTTGTTCGGCGCCCATGAACTCGGTGTGCATGCTGCCGAACACGGCGGAGACCTGAATCTGTCCTTTGTTGACGAGGTCGACGAAATCTCTGATCTGCTGTGGGTCTTTATTATTGCCGTCGGTGGTGCGCGCCAGCCATTCGCGAATTTGCCAGACGCTTTCGATGGTCCAACGAAACTCGGAGTCGCGCTTGGCATTCGCAATTACTTCGTCAATGTGCGGCTTTAATTTTGGCAAGACCTCTTCAGGAGGAGCGATGAACCCCAAGTCCCAATGGCTGGAAGGCATGACGTAGATGGTTTGGATGGCAGTGTGGGTTGCAAGCGTCGTCGTTTGGGCTGCAGCCAACGTTGCTGCGAGCAGGATGCAAAAGAAACAGAATGCGGGCAGTGATCGGAGGAGCCGCGGAAGTTCGGACATCATGACCTCAGGAAGCAACAACAACGGCAGGGGCTCCCTTACAGGAAACCCCTGGATCAGTCCGTGGCGTTTTAGAAAACCAGTTTCAGGACGAGCTGAATCTGACGCGAAGTTCCGATTCCTATCGTGTTACCCACCGTACTTGTGGTCCTCCCGAAGTTCTGGTCGGTGAGCAAACCATCGGGATTGGAAAAGTTCGGGTGATTCAGCAAATTGAAAGCCTGCGCACCGAACAGCACACCGTAACGCTCGGTGACCTGGCTGGTCTTCTGAAGGCCAAAATCGACCTGCGTAAATCCCGGACCTCGTCCCGCGTTGCGGGGGACGTCTCCGTATTGCCCGGTTGGCGGAGCCACGAAGGCTGCGGGGTTGAGCTGGTTACCGGGAACGCTGTAATTCGAAGGCCGAATCGGTTGTCCCGGAACGTAGTTAGGACGAATCTGGTCCTCACCCACAAAAGGCCCCGCAACCGCAATCGGGAACGGTAAACCGCTGCGCGCCTGGATCAGCGTGGTCATTTGCCAGCCTTTCCCCAATATCTTCGGTAGGAATTCCGCAGTCGGAACGTCATAAACCGCGCCGAGTGTGAAGTTGTGCCGCACGTCGATGTCGCCGTTTGCATAGTCGCCCTTGGGATCGTGCGAATTCTGGTAGGCGCCCGTCAGAATGTTGACGCCATCATCGAGTTCATGCGCCCAGGTGTAGTTGGCATCGATGTTCAAACCCCTGCCCATGTGACGGCGCAGGCTGGCCTGCAACGAGTGGTAGTTCGATTCCACCCAATCGCCTAAACGGCGGACGTTTCCGAAGTTTGGGGTGATGTCCGTGCCGCCGAAAGGCGACAAGTTGAGTTCTGCGCCGGCGTAGGCAGCGCCAGCAGGAAGCTTGACGCCACGGTTGCCAACGTACGACACCTCAAGGACCGTGTTGCGGGCGATCTCTTGCTGCACCCCAAAGCTCCAGTGCATGGCGTAACTGTCCCGCATGTTGGGATCGAGAGCATTCACATTTGGCGGCAAGGGTGGCGTACACACCGGGAGCGGGCTCGGCACGGGATAACTTAGGAAAGGACTGTTGGGAAACGGAGGGGTGCACGTGTATTCGCCAAAGAGCAAGCCGAAGACGTTGACGTTGTAGCCCTGCTGATAGTTTCCTGCCAGGGATAGCGCGGCACCGGTGAGCTGCGGATTATAGAAGATCCCGAAGCCACCGCGAACCACCGTTTTGCCTTCGCCGTAAGGATCCCAGGAAAAGCCAACTCGAGGGGCAAAGTTGTTGCGGTCGGGTTTGTAGAGGGAAGCACCCAACGGCCCAAAGAACTGGGCGGTGTTGGTGGCGGTGGGGTCGGCAAGGAGGGCAGCAAGGTTGAAATTCTGGATCAGAGCACCGTGAAGCACGGAGTTGTATTCGTAACGCACACCGAGATTCAAGGTGAAACGTGGCGCGAGGCGAATATCATCCTGCACAAAAAAATCATAGTTCGTATTCTCGACTGAGACCATGTTGTGGCCCAGAGTACTCAACTGGTCGGCATTGTCGGCGAGATAATCGGTGATGTTATCGAAGGCGAGAAATTCCTGCGGATACAAGGCGTTATTGGTGACTACGTGGCGAATATCTTCGCCAGCGCGGATCGAATGGCGTCCCTTGATCCAGGTTAGCGTGTCTAGGAATTGAAGCGAATGTTCGGGCTGTTTTTCAGAGAACAGATCCGGCCCCGGCGCAGCACCGAACGTGTTGGAAGTATTGCATCCCCAGAAGTTGGAGCACTGGAAGATGGGGAAGTTGCCGCCACCCCCGAGCGAGGAAGCATAGGGGCGATTGAACGCGATGCCAAACTCGTTCAGTAAGGTGGAACGGAAGGTGTGGTCCCAGGTCGCTTTGAACAGGTGATTAAGGCTGGGAGAAGGAGATACCTGGTCGGGGCCCACACCATACTGCGTGCTCGTATAGGAGTCGGCAATGTTGTACCGAAACGCCAGCGAGTCTCTTACTCCAACTCGGTAATCAACCTTGATAGACCCTGTATCCTCGCGCAGGGAGTGGGGCAGGTTGCCTTGCCAATACCCCAGGTCAGGGCGAGCGATCGGCGGTCCGCCGGGAATGGGATTTGGCAAAAACACTGGAGTAGTTGAGTTCGGAGGAGGCAAGGAGTCCACGACTGGCACCATCGCAGATACGGCCAGAGCACGGGTGGCCTCCGTTGGCACGGTGACGTTGTCCGCGCCGGTCGGAAAGTCCGTGATCTGGCGGACGCCTTCGTAGTTCACGAAGAAAAACAATTTGTTTTTGATGATGGGGCCACCCAGGTTGCCGCCAAATTGGTTCAGGTGCAGCGGTATAGTTTGCGTAGCAAAGTAGTTCAGGGCGTCGAAGGCGTCGTTGCGAAAGAATTCGAACAGTTCGCCGTGGACGTTATTGCCGCCCGACTTGGTGATGACGTTAACGATGTCGCCGTAAGAGCGCCCGTACTCGGCGCTATAGTCACCCGACAAGACTTTGAACTCCTCGATACTGTCAACACTGGACCGGCTGATGCGCGACTCCTGGCGGCCCAGTTGCGTGCTGGTCGCCTGCGAATCAATTCGACTCGCATCCGCGCCGTCGAGCAATATGTTGACCCCGGCAAGAGAAGTCTCGTATCCACCCAGGCTGGTCTGTCCGAACGCGCCCGTGGTCACCGAACCCGGAACCAGTGCCATCAGAGAAGTGAAATCGCGGCCGTTCAAGGGCAGGTTCTGCACCTCCTTCTCAGCGATCGTTCCACCGTTTTCGCTGGTTTGCGTGTTGACCGCGGTGGTTTGGGCATTGACCGTGACTTCTTCGCTAACCTGACCGACATCCAACATAGCGTCGACGGCGCGGTGGTCAGTCGCGTAGAGAACAACCTGGTCGATGACGCGGGACTTGAACCCGCTATGTTCGATGGCTACTTTGTAGACGCTGGCCGGCAGGCCGGGAACTTCATATTGACCTGTGCCGTTGGTCTGCGCCTCATAGACGCGGCCGGTACGCGTGTTGGTGATCGTGACTTTCGCGTCGGGGAGCAGGGCTCCGGACTTGTCCTGGACCACGCCGACTATGCTTCCAGTATCCAATTGGGCCCATGCCGGAAGAGCGAGCGCGCAGAGCAGAAGCGCTACCCATGCGATTTGCCACTTATGCGAATTCAACATGATGTTTCCCCCTCTAAATGGATTGCGCCTAAGCTCAAGGCTTGGCGGCGCGAGCCGGTTTTTTTCTCTCGACAGGAGACTTAAGCTCCGGCTTGTGAAGTTTGGTGCGCAGGTTGTCTCGAATCTCCAAGTCCTGGCGCAAAAGAGCTTCGGCGTACTCCAGATCTTCAAGAACTGCTTTGCGTGCTCCGGTCGCATCGCGCCGGGAGACCAGGCGGAAGATGCGTTCGTGACGGCGAAAATTGCTGCCAAAGTTTTCGATCAGATACAGCGTGCGCCGGCGGCCTTCAGCCAGGGCGCCATACATCATGCGCAGCATGGCTTCCACAGCGACATTTTTGGAAGCCTGCGCGAGTTCCTCGTGCAGAGACATCTCGTAGGCCATGTATTGTTCCGGGCGATCGAAGCTGGTCTTCATGCCACGGATCGCCGCTTCCATGCGGGCAATGTCTTGCTTCGTAGCGCGGCGTGCAGCCAGCGCGGCCACGTTGGGCTCCAGGATCTTGCGCAACTCGTAAAGTTCCAGGTACTTGACCTCCTGGAGCAGGAGCATCCACTGGAAATGCTTGCCCACGGCACGCCCGAGCGATGACTGGATATAGGTTCCGTAACCCGGCCGGGCCTTGATCAGGCCCAGGAACATCAATCCCTTGAGAGCTTCCCGAAGAGAGCTGCGACTAACGCCCAACATGGTGGCCAGTTTGGTTTCCGAGGGAAGGCGACTTCCGACGCGGAGTTCGCCGCCGCGAATCAGTCCCTCAATGCGGCGTGAGACAGTCTCCATGACGGTTTCGCGCCGTACGGTTTCGCCGGGTACAGGGTGGGTGGTCGCCACTTTTGGCCCAAATTTCGTACGGCAGAAGTTTGTCCGACAACGTTGGTTCTTGTCAAGAAAAAAAGAACGCCAGCCTGAGAACGGCTCCCGATCTTTCAGGCAGTGCGTTCGATTCAGCCTGTATTCATCGTGCAAGTGGCACGATCAACCTCCGGGAGGCGAGCTCCTTTTTTCAATTGACACCGCTTGCGGTCGAGTAATATGTTCGCTTGTCGGACAAATTAATGCGCCCTCTCATTCCCCTGGAGCGGTTCCGGACATTCGCTGAAGGACTCGACCATCCTGAGGGCCTGGCGTTCGATGCTGACGGTAGACTTTGGGCGGGCGGAGAACTGGGACAGATTTACCGCATCGGGCCGAAGGGACGCATACGGGAGATTAGTCGTGTTGGGGGCTTCTGCCTGGGTCTGACTTTTTCTCGCGCGCAGGAACTTTATGTCTGCAGTTTCAAGTTGCCCGCACTGGTCCGGTTGAATCGAAAAGGCCGCGTCCTCGATTCCTGGGATCGCTGTGGCCGTCGCAGGTTCAAGACGCCGAATTTCTCGGTCTTCGATGCGGAAGGCAATCTCTATTTTTCTGACTCGGGAGACTGGGAAGAAGCGAATGGCTGCGTCTACCGCCTCCGGGGGAACGGCCGCGTCGAGATGTTTGCCGGGCCGTTTGCCTTTGCCAACGGTTTGGCGCTAAGTGGGGATGAGCGGTTTCTGTACGTGGTGCAGAGCACACGAGACAATGTGCTGGAGATCGAGATTCGGGCGGATGGCAGCGCAGGAAGACCCAAGGTTTACGCTTCAGGACTGGCACGGGTTCCTGACGGCATGGCTCTCGATGCCGTGGGGAATCTGTACGTTACTTGTTATGCTTCCGACAACGTGTACAAGGTTTCTCCTCAAGGGAAGGTGCAGCTACTAGCGTACGACCCGGCCGGCACGATGATCGCGCGACCAACGAATGTCGCGTTTGGTGGACCGAATTTTGATCAGATGTTTTTCGCCAATCTTGGCCGGTGGCACGTGTGCCAGGCGCCGGCTGGGGTGAGGGGGCAACTGCTGGCCAACCAGCGATAGATGCTGGCAGCGGAGGTTCTCTATGAAAATTACCAATGTTCGTTGGACTCCGGCATTCATTCCTATCGAAAGCCCGCTGCGCTATGCTTTCGGCGCTCACCCCGGTTTCTCACGCATCATCATCGAGGTGCAAACGGACGAAGGGCTGGTGGGCCTGGGGGAATGTTATGGCGGCGCGAGCCGTGAGGGTCAACTGACGGAGATGCGTCCGTTGCTCATCGGCGAGGACCCGATGCAATTAGAACGAATCCGCTGGAAGCTGGCAGCGCCGAGTTCGCTAAAACTGTTCGGCCACGTGCTTGGTTTTGCCGGGCTCGAATTTGCATGCCTTGATCTGCAGGGCCAGATATTGGGCAAGCCTGTTTGCGAAATCATCGGCGGAAAGTTCCGCGACGAAATTGCCTTTTCTGCCTATCTCTTTTACCGCTACGCCAACGAGAAGGGGAAAGGCGAGATCTCCAACCAGGATCAGATGGTGGCCTTTGCGAAAGAGGTGGTCAAGAAATGTGGCTTCCAGACCCTGAAGTACAAAAATGGTGTGCTGCCGCCCGATGAAGAAATCGAAACCTTCATTGCATTGCGCGATGCCTTTCCGCGGCTGCGAATCCGGCTTGACCCCAACGCCGCCTGGTCGGTAACGACGGCGGTGCGCGTAGCGCGGCGATTGCATGAATACGACGTTGAGTATCTGGAAGACCCGGTGTGGGGCATGAGGGCCATGGCGCGCGTCAATGCCAAAGCCCCCTGGATCACGCTGGCGTCGAATATGTCGGTGTTTGCCTTCGAGGATCTCGTGCCCAACGCGGTCATGAATATTCTCGACGTCGTGCTGCTTGATCCCCACTGGTACGGAGGGATTGCCCGGGCACGATTAGCTGGACAGATTTGCGAAGCCATGGGAGTAGACGTCGGAATGCACAGTGGAGCAGAGTTCGGAATTTCGCAGGCTGCCATGTTGCATCTGGCCGCTTCACTGCCCAATCTCATAGCGGCGCCGGATTCGCACTACCACCACCTCACCGATGACGTGATTGCAGGAGGTAAGCTGAAGTTCGTTGGCGGGAAGATGCAGGTGCCGAAAGAAGCCGGCCTCGGCGTCAAGCTCGACCGCGACAAACTCTCCAAGTATCACGAACTTTCAAGAAAGCGGGCCATGGGGTCCTGGATCGAAGATCCACACCGCCCCGGGGCCATCACATACCAGCCGAAGTGGTGAAGGTTTGAAGCGGTGAAGCTCGATGAGACTCCTCGTTGTACGTAAAGCTGTGTGCAAAGCGTGGTTGTACCTGGTGCTCGGGATGGCCGGCATCTCTGGCTTTGCGCAGGAGCGGGTGATCTGGAAAATCGGCACCTTCGATCATGCTTCCGGAGAGTTTCGAGCGAAATCCGAGGACTACAGCGACCCCAGGTTCGATCCAGTCTATCGTGTCGGGAAGAGCAAAGACGGTGAGGATTGGCAGAGATTTCAGCCAGGCCCGGCGAACGGGATGGCGGGTGGGCGAGAGCATCCGTTCACGATTCTGTTCGACTTGCATGATCCGGCAACCGGTGTCTTTCGGCTGAAAATTGGCATATTGTATGAGACCCCGCGGTTGTCGCACTTGAGAGTGAATCTCAACGGCCACACAGGAGTTTTCTATTTCCACCCGCAACTTGACTATAGTGCGGGCGACTGGGAAGGCACGTTTGTTCCCCAGACCTCCGCCGACAGCAAAACCATCGACCTGCCCGGGGAGTGGCTTCGCCAGAGCGACAACCGGCTGGTGCTCACCGCGCTCGATGACCCTTCCGCAGTTGAAAACTCTCTGGGGTCGATCGCGCTTGGACACAGCGGGCTGGTCTATGACGCGATTGAACTGACGCAGGATGTTGCGGCCACTTACGCGCGTGACAGCATTATTGCGGAGGTACGCCCAACCATTTTTTATCGGAGTTCGTCCGCTGGACTTGCCGAAGTAGTCGAAGTGGATGCCTCATTTGCTGCGATGCCGGCGGAGTGGTGGGCAACGCTCCAGATCGGCGACAAGGAATATCATCAGCAAGTTAAGACGTCGGAGGCGTTCGGTGAAAGTCAGATCGAGTTCGATATTGCCGAGTGGCAGGGAACGAAGTCGGGCGCGCTTCTGGTCAAAACTCCGAGTGCACTCCGCACCTTCCCAGTGGAGCTGATAGCGGCCAAGAAGTGGACGATTTTCATCGTCCCGCAAGAGCATCTTGACATCGGCTTCACCGACTACGCCGCCAAGGTGGCGGAACTGCAGTCGCAGACACTGGATGGCGTTATCGATTTGATGCGAGAAATACCCGACTTCCGCTGGACACTCGACGGCTACTGGGTCCTGGATCAATATCTGAACGGCCGCTCGCCCGAGCGAGGCAATGAACTGCTGCGCTTGATCAAAAACCGCAAGGTCACTGTCCCGCCTCAGTTTGCCAACCAACACACCGGAGTTGCGTCGCTCGAGGGGCTGGCTCGCTCGCTCTACGACTCCCACTTTTTTGCCAAGCAGCACGATCTTCCGTTGGGGGCGGCTCATATCACAGATGTGCCTTCCTACTCCTGGTCGTACGCTTCCATTCTCCACGCCGCGGGCGTGAAGTATTTCGCAGCCGGCAGTAATTCGTGGCGCGCACCCGGAGTTCTGCAAGCTCGCTGGAACGAGAAGTCTCCTTTTTATTGGGAGGGACCCGACGGCGGCCGCGTGTTGATGTGGTACTCACGCGCGTACCTGCAACTGGCGACGCTGTTTGCAACGCCACCCAGATTGGCGGCGGTGCGCGACTCTCTGCCCGTTTTCCTGCAGGCGTATTCAGGAGCGAACTACAAGGCGAGCGCCGCGATCATCTTCGGCACGCAACTGGAGAACACGGTTCTCAGCAAGGAACAAGCGTACCTTCGCGGGGAGTGGCAGAAGCAGTATGCCTGGCCTCGGCTGGAGTATTCAAATTTTGCCGAGGCCATGGGGCAAATCGAAACGCAGTTCGGATCGGACATTCCCGTTTACCGTGGCGATCTCGGACCGTACTGGGAAGATGGCTTTGGCTCCGATGGCAGGCATACGGGGCTGCACCGGCAGAACCAGCAGCGCATCCTGTCGGCGGAAAAACTGGCGACTATCCCTGCGCTGCTGAATCCAGAGCTTCGTCCGGATCGCCGATTGCTGGGGCAAGCCTGGAACAACATGCTGCTATTCGACGAGCACACCTGGACCTATGTAGGAGCCACGACGCAGCCGGAGAATGAGCAAACCGAGAATCAGCTTGCCCTTAAAGGTGCGCGCACGACCGAAGCTGAACGTGAGATTACCGAATCCTTGCAACGCAGCTGGGCACAATTCGAGTCCTTTCTTGGACCGAAAGACCCGTCGCTCGTAGTCTTCAACCCGCTGAACTGGACCCGCAGCGGGCAGGTGAGCTTCGACTTGCAAGACGGCCTCGCCCTATTTGACACAGCCACCGGCGAGCCCGTGCCCTATGAAACCGTGAGCATCGGGAGGAGCACGCCGCTTCCAGGGTTCGGCGGCGGATACCGGCGTGTGCGTTTCGCAGCCGAGAATGTTCCGGGGATGGGCTACAAACTGTTTGCGTTGCGGCCCGTCCGGAGCTCCGCCCAACGTGCCGGCGAACGTTCGGATTCCTCAGAAAAAACACTCGAAGGAACCACTTTTGAAAACTCGTACTATCGAATCACTGTCGATCCCTCGTCAGCCGCCGTGAGCAAGATTTGGGACAAAGAACTCAACCGGGACGTGGTGGATGCAGCGAGCGCGTTTCGTTTCGGAGCGTACCTTTATGTAACTGGCGCCGACGATATGCCGAATAACAGTTTGTATCGCTACGGTGCCACGCTAAAACCACCGGCATTGTCGATTTCCATCGCCAGCCACGGGCGCCTGTCAGGAGTAAAACAGGTGCCGTTCGGAACGATCATTACGATGGAGGCCTCCGCTCCGAACACACCAACGATTCGGCTGGAAATCACACTCTACAACGCGAAGAAGCAAATTGATTTTGGGTATCACCTTTCCAAGGAAACGACGATAAAGAAGGAAGCTGTTTACATTGCGTTTCCCTTTGCCGCGAATAGTCCTGAATTTGGTTACGACACTCAGAACGGCTGGGTGAACCCTGCCAAGGACGAACTGCCGGGTGGAAGCCATGAGTGGTACGCCGTGCAGCACTGGGCCACGGTACACGACGCTGGATTTATGGCAGCTGTGATTCCATACGACGCGCCACTCGTAAGTTTTGGTGATATTGTCCGAGGCAACTGGCCAACAGAATTCCGTCCTCACGCGGCCACGATTTTTTCGTGGGTGATGAACAACTATTGGGGCACGAATTTCGCGCCGCAGCAGGGCGGAGAATTTACCTTCCACTACAGTCTGATAAGCGGACGCGCGCTCAATCCCGCGGATCTTACTCGTCTGGGAAATGAAGCGATGACTCCGCTCGAAGTAGATCAAGTCGGCGCTGCATTTTTGCCGCGCGAGCTACCAAACGGTGAAGCAAGCCTGCTTGAAGTCAACAACTCGTCCGTTGCCGTCGCGACCTGGAAACTGGCGGAAGACGGCCAAGGCAGCATACTCCGCTTGCAGGAAACAGCGGGAAAGCCGGAGTCCGTCGGCATTCGCAGCGCTTATCTCAAGATGGAGCAGGTCTGGCGATGTTCCCTGCTCGAAGACAATTTGCAGGAACTGAAGGTTGAGCGTCATGGTTTCCAAATTGAAGTCAAACCGTTCGAGATCGTAACCCTACGATTGCGAACCAGTCCGGATTTCCCTGAGGGACCATCCAAATCACAATGAGGCGCTTCCTATGAGCATCCACTTCAGGGACAAAGTTGTTGCTGTAACTGGCGGAGCCATGGGAATCGGCGAGGCGACCGCGCGCACGTTTGCGGAACTGGGCGCTGCGGTCGCAATCCTGGACGTCAATACAGACGCCGGACGGAAAACAGCGCAGGCGCTTGGCAAGCAAGCGCGAGCTGAATTTTACCCTTGCAACGTCGGGTCGCCGTCAGAGACAGAGCAAGCCGTCGCCTCCGTTATTCGCGACTTCGGCGGAATCGATGTACTGGTCAGCAATGCCGGTATCCAGCGCTACGGAGACGTCATCGGAACCACGGAAGAGTTATGGGATGAAGTTATGGCCGTGAACCTCAAAGGCTGCTTTCACAGCGCCAAGCATGCGGTTCCCAGCATGAAAAAGCGCGGCGGCGGGGCCATTGTAGTTGTAGGGTCGGTGCAGTGCTTTACTGCTGTCGGCAATTCAGCGGCTTACGTTACCGCCAAACATGCTCTGCTCGGACTGGTGCGGGCCATGTCTCTCGATTACGCGCAGCAGAACATTCGTGTGAACTGTGTTTGCCCGGGCGCCATCGACACTCCGATGCTGCGGTGGGCTGCCAACCTCGATGCCAATCCGGAGAAGGTCCTGGCCACGTGCGATCGTATGCACGCTTTGGGCCGGATGGGAAGGCCGGAAGAGGTTGCTTCCGCGATCGCCTTTCTTGCCAGTGATTGGGCTTCGTTCATTACAGGAGCTGCTCTGATGGTGGATGGGGGAATGCTGGTGCCAACGGGTGGCATGGGTTTTGAGGAGGGTGGTACGGGCGCCGCTACCAAGACTTAGGAGAGCGTGAGTGCAATTGCGCGACCAAGTAGCAATCATTACTGGTGCGGGGGCCGGCATTGGCCGGGCTTGCTGCCTCCTGTTCGCCGCGGAAGGCGCGAAGGTTGTCGCCGTCGATCTGGATCGAGCAGCGCTCAACTCGGTTGCCGAAAATGTGCGGCACAGCGGCGGTACGGTTCTGGCAATCCAGGCCGACGTCTCTCTCGCGGCGGATGTCGAACGTGTTATCGCCGCGGCTTCGGAAAGCTTTCCGGCGATTAATATCCTGTTCAACAACGCGGGTATCGTACCTCACGGCAAGATTCATGAGACGACGGAAGAAGATTGGGACCGCACCATGGCGGTAAACGTCAAAAGCATGTACCTGATGTCTCGTGCGGTCGTCCCCATATTTCTCAAACACGGCGGCGGAGTGATTTTGAATACCTCGTCCGCAACCGCGCTGCGCAGCGTGGTTGACCGCGCTGCTTACAGTACCTCGAAGGGTGCAGTCCTGGCCCTTACGAAAAGCATGGCGATTGATTACGTTCGAGATGGAATTCGTGTGAACTGTCTTTGTCCTGGAACCATCGATACGCCTTCGCTGCAGGGGCGACTGGCAGCATTCGCGGACCCAGAGGAAGCCAGAAAGCAATTTGTCGCGCGACAGCCGATGGGGCGTCTGGGCACGGCGGAGGAAGTCGCGAAGGCTGCGTTGTTCCTCGTCTCGGAGGATGCAAGGTTTGTAACCGGGACCGCCTTTTCCATCGATGGAGGCTTCACGGTCTAGCCGATGAAAGCGCCCGGTCCGTCCTCCACGAAAACAAAGTGGCGCAACCGGCCGGCATATTGCCTGAACAACGGCGTCGTCCAACTGACTACGCTTAGCGGCGGCGGCCACATTGCCGATTTTCGTCTTCTCGATGCAATGGGCAGCAGCGTGAATGCGCTTTGGGAAGCTCCGTGGCCCACGATGGACCCGGATAAATTCCAGAGCAGCGATCTCGGCAAGCACGTTCGCAGGTACGGCCCGACACCGGTGGGCAAGTTTCTCGCCGCCTTCACAGGACACGCGGTTTGTGTGGACTATTTTGGCGGGCCGTCCGAGGCAGAGGCGGCACAAGGACTAGCCCTGCACGGAGAGGCCGCGAACTCCCGCTGGAAGTTGCTGGAACTTATGCAGAGCAGTGTGGAAGCCCGTCTTGCACTGGCTGTGCGCTTGCCTGCCGCCGGCCTGCGATTCCGCCGCGACCTTCGTTTGCGCCGAAACGAATCGGTTGTGTATGTCGAGGAAAAGGTGACCAATGAACGTGCGCAGGATCATTTTTTCCACTGGACCGAGCATGTCACCGTCGGTATGCCCTTGCTGCATCCGGACGAAAGCGTTATCGCTTTGCCCGGAACTCGCGCCTTCACGTGGCCGCACGGTTACGAGGGAGCGAGTCTGGTTCGAGATAATGAGGAATTCACCTGGCCCGAAGCACCGGCGGTTGAGGGAGGGAGTGTAAATCTCTCGCGTCCGTTTGCACGAGACGGCAAAGGCTTTGTGGCAGCAGTGTTGCTCGACCCACAGCGCGAATTTGGGTTTGTGGCGGCATTGAACTGGCAACTTGGACTTTTGCTCGGTTACTGTTTCCGCCGCCCAGATTTTCCCTGGGTCGCCATCTGGGAAGAGAACGTTGCCCGCAAGGGTTCGCCTTGGGATGGAAAGACGCGCGCCCGCGGTCTGGAGTTTAGTTCGACGCCAATGCCCGTTGGGAAGGAAGAAACTTTTGCGCGCGGATCATTATTCGGCACTCCCACGTTTCGAAGGATTCCCGCAAAATCAGAGCTACGAACTCCGTATGTCGCTTTTCTCTCCAAAGTTGGTTCGGGATGGCGCTCGATCCGCGACATTCAGGTCAGGCGAGACAGGATCGTTGTGACGGAAGAACGAGGAGAGCAAATAGAGTTACAGGCCACCGGCCTCAAGAAATTGGGCTTGGGCCCGGCGGGGGTTTAGATTTTTGCATAAGAACTGATTGGTGTAAGAACTGATTTAGCATAACTGGAGAGAACATGGACCAAGCCGGTGTGGGCTTCCTGATTTTGCTGGTGGCAGGCGTGATGAATGCGAGCTTCACCTTGCCCATGAAGTTCACCCGCAACTGGAACTGGGAAAATACGTGGTTGGTTTGGACGCTGTTCGCGCTGGTGATTTTTCCGCCGCTGGCGGCCTTCGCCACTATCCCGCATCTGGGGCAACTCTATGGGGAAGTCGCCACCGGACTAGTGGTGACCGTCGCGATCTTCGGGGCGGGATGGGGGATTGCGCAGGTTCTGTTTGGTCTGGCGGTTGATTCCATCGGAATCGCCCTGACCTTCTCGATCGTACTGGGAATTTCGGCTGCGGTGGGCAGTGTCATTCCGCTGCTTCGTCTGCACCCGGAAAAGCTCTTTACCGCTGGCGGCCTTTTCATTATTGCCGGCGTCGCGCTCGTGATCGTCGGAGTCGGAATTTGCGCCGTCGCGGGGCATCGCCGGGAAGCGGCGATGGCGGCGTCTGCCGGACGTGCGAAAGTCAACATGAGCCGGGGATTGGCCTTTGCGATCCTCTGCGGTTTTGGAGCTGCGCTCGTGAACCTCGGGCTGGCCTTTGGCGGCCCGCTGCTGGAAGGGGCCAGGAGGCACGGGGCTGCCGAACTCTGGGCGGGAAATGCGGTCTGGCTGCCGCTGATGCTCGCAGGCTCTATTCCGAATTTCGTGTACTGCGTTTATCTTCTTAACAAGAATAAGACGGCGGATCGTTACGGCCTCTCCGGCACAGCGTCGCACTGGTTTCTTGCCGCAATCATGGCCTTCTTCTGGTTCGCGAGTACGGCGCTTTATGGGATCGCAACCGGCAAGCTGGGCGCCTGGGGAACGATTCTGGGCTGGCCTTTGTTCATGTCTCTGATTGTCATCACGGCAAGCCTTCTGGGGATTATCACCGGGGAATGGAAAGGCAGTGGCAAGCAGCCTCTGCGCATCCAGGTGGGTGGGGTAGTTGTGCTGGTACTGGCGGTATTCGTTCTGGCTGCGGCGCGCCGCTGGGTCTAGGAGGAAGCATGAAAGCACTTGCCATCGATCTCGGCGGCACACACGCCACCTGCGCGGTCCTAGACGATCGCACCATTCTCGCCGAGGAAGTGGTTAGTACCGACGGCACACAAGGACTAAAGCCGCTTCTTCCCCTGTTTGCACAGACTTTCCGTCAGGTCCTGCAGAAAACTGGCGTCGCCACAAAGAATTGTGCCGGGCTCGCCTTCAGCTTTTGCGGGCTCGTGGATGCCCGGATTGGCCGCGTGGTCTCCACCAACCAGAAGTATGACGACGCGGTCGGTATCGATTTCATGGGATGGTGCCGGCAGGAATTTGGCCTTCCGTTAAGAATTGAAAATGACGCTCGCATGGCTCTGCTTGGAGAACGCTATGCTGGAGCAGCTCGCGGCTTTGACGATGTGGTTATGACCACGCTGGGAACAGGCATCGGCGGAGCGGCGATGATCGGGGGAACGCTGATTCGAGGTAAACACGCGCAGGCCGGCTGCCTGGGCGGGCACCTCCCCGTGCTGTTCAATGGCCGAACGTGTACCTGTGGAAACATCGGATGTCCCGAAGCTGAGGCTGCAGGCTGGTCCATTCCACTGGTGGCGCGCGACTGGCCCGGCTATGGCGACAGCGCTCTGGGGAGGGATGAACCGTTGAACTTCGAAAAGCTTTTCCGTTACGCCGAGCAGGGAGACGGGGTGGCGATTGCGCTGCGCGATCGCTGTCTGCATGTTTGGGCCGCCAGTACAACGGGACTGATTCATGCCTATGATCCGGAAATCGTGGTCTACGGTGGAGGCGTGATGAAGAGCGCCGACGTCATCATTCCGTTTGTGCAGGCCTATGTAGAGAAACATGCGTGGACACCCTGGGGCAAAGTAAAGATAAGAGCGGCAGAACTTGGCAACAACGCGGGCTTGCTGGGGGCTGTCCCCTTGTTGTCGGAGGTGCGATGACCGGCAATCAGGCTCATCGGGAAGGCGGGAAATGCATTCGCAAAGAGCAACGCTTTTCTCAAAGCGCAGTGTGTGATCCGCGATGACTATGCCTCCCAACTACGACAAGTTTCCCTTTGTTCCGGTCAGCTCTTCTTCGTTGATATGCCACGTAGGCTGGCCCGCGATTGCCGGAGCACTTCGGGCATCCATTCATAAGAGCCGATCCGTAGTCTGCATCGAGTGTTATCCGGGAGTCTTCACGGAACAGATTGACGCTCTGGTTGACCTGCTGGGTCCCGCGTCGGTAATTCGCACAGAAGCTCTCTTCAAATCTGTCGGCTGCATCAACCAAATGGTCGAACAGTTCCTCGGCGACGACCCCGTCTTTGGCCGCATGAACGGCATCCAGATTGAAGATTATTTGGATCCTGGGAAATTAGCCGCGGCGCGGGCCGGGCTGCAACGGGTGAGCGCGGGGTTGACTCTGGTGATTGGCACCGGCGCCGCGGTGGTTGGCGGTACCGGCGACGCCGAGCGCGACGTGCTGGTGTTCGCGGACATGGCACGCTGGGAAATCCAGAGGCGATATCGCCGCAATGAGATCGGCAATCTGGGCGCGGACAACGCTTCGGCAACGGTGGAGATAAAGTACAAGCGCGCGTACTTCGTGGATTGGCGAGCCGCGGATCGCCTCAAGCAGAAAGTTTTTCCCGAGATCGATTTTCTCCTGGATACAAACGACCCGAACATACCGAAGATGATTTCGGGAGAAGCGTTGTGCGAAGGCTTGCGCATCACAGCCCACCGGCCTTTTCGGGTTGTTCCGTATTTTGACCCCGGGCCCTGGGGTGGTCACTGGATGGAAGAGGTCTGCGGGCTCTCCCCGGAGGGAGTTCCCAACCACGCCTGGTGCTTTGACTGTGTGCCGGAAGAGAACAGCTTGCTTCTGGGCCTGGGGAGCGTGAAAGTTGAGATTCCTTCTATCAATCTCGTGTTCCAGCATCCTCACGAATTACTAGGTGAGGCTGTCCACGCGCGCTTTGGTAAAGAGTTTCCCATCCGCTTCGACTTTCTCGACACCATGGGGGGCGGCAACCTTTCGCTTCAGGTACATCCCTTGACCGAATACATCCAGGACAAGTTCGGCATGCATTACACGCAGGACGAAAGCTACTACCTGCTGGACGCTGGCGACGATGGTTGTGTCTATCTCGGACTGCGAGAGGATATCAACCGCAAAGCCATGCTACGGGATTTAAGGGTCGCACAAAGTGGCGGGCCCGCTTTCCCTGCGGAGAGTTACGTTAACGTGTGGCCCGCGAAAAAGCACGACCATTTCCTGCTCCCGGCCGGTAGCATCCACTGTTCCGGAAAGAACAGCATGGTGCTGGAGATCAGCGCCACCCCGTACATCTTCACTTTCAAGTTGTGGGATTGGGGACGGCTTGGTCTGAACGGCTTACCCAGGCCAATTCATCTCGATCACGGAGAAGCCAATATCCAGTGGGATCGTACGACAAACTGGGTGCGTCGTAACCTTGTAAATCAGATCACGCCGCTCGCTTCGGGCGATGGATGGCGAGAGGAGCGCACCGGACTCCACCAGCGCGAGTTTATCGAGACTCGCCGGCACTGGTTTACGGGCCTGGCGCCACATCGTGGAACGGGCGGCGTCAATGTCCTGAATCTGGTTGAAGGACGCGAAGCAGTGGTTGAAAGTCCGTCGGGCGCGTTTGAGCCTTTTGTTGTGCACTACGCCGAAACTTTTATCGTTCCGGCCGCCGTCGGAGACTATACCATCCGTCCGTTCGGCGAAGCTGAAGAGAAAGAATGCGCGACCATTAAAGCCTTCGTGAGAACCAATCCCTAGCACTTTGCACTTGCCGGAAGGAGATACGGCGCGTGAACAAAGTTTTTATCCGAAGTCTGTTCCTGGTCCTGGTGGCAACGTGTGCGGCGCAGGCGCAACACAAAACAGCGCCCCGCTCGCACAAGATGCCGGAGTCTTGCGTGCGAGTGCAGGATGGCTCGTTTCACAGCGCCGCCCTCGACCGAGAAATGAAGTACCGCATTCTGCTTCCTTGCGCGTACCAGATTGGCAGCGGGCGTTTCCCCGTGTTGTACCTTCTCCACGGTCTCTACGGAGACTACCTGAACTGGGATACCCTCACGAACCTTGGAACGCTATGCCCAGGAGTACGAATTGATCGTGGTCATGCCGGATGCCGGTGACTCCTGGTATACAAATTCAGCTACGGACCCCAAGAACAAGTTTGAAGACTACATTGCCAGAGACCTGGTGGCAGAAATTGACGGCAAGTTTCGTACTCTGCGCTCGCGTCATGCCAGAGCGATTGCCGGCCTTTCGATGGGAGGATACGGGGCGCTGAAAATCGCGCTTCGCTATCACGGCGACTTTGCTTTCGCCGGCAGTCTAAGCGGCGCGCTGGATGCGCCGCTGAATCTCAGCGACAAGAGGCCAGATTTTCGCGTTCAACTCCTCAAGGTTTTTGGGCTGCCGGGCAGCGCCGTGCGGGCGGACAACAATGTGTTTTCCCTGCTCCAGAACGCCGGTGCAAAAGATCTTCCATATTTTTATTTGGCGTGTGGCAGCGCCGATGATTTCCTGGCCGTCAATCGCGAGTTCGTGGCACAACTTTCGGCTCAAGCCGATCCTTACGAGTATCACGAGACTGCCGGGGGACACGCGTGGGATTACTGGGACCGTGCAGTAAAGGGTCTGCTGCGGGCAGTCGCTGACCTTATATCGAGATGATGATTTCTGAGGAGACCGCATGAAACTCGTACGCTTTGGATTGCCTCACCTGGAGAAGCCAGGTATTCTCGACTCCGACGGTCGCATTCGCGACTTATCGCGGATAGTGCCCGACATTACGGGCGAGTCCTTGTCGCCCGCGACGCTTGCGTCTTTGAGAAAGATTGATCTTGCAAGGTTGCCGGTCGTACCGAACAATGGTTCGGACACGCCCCGGCTCGGTCCCTGCGTGGGCCGCGTGGGTAAGTTTATTTGTATCGGGCTGAATTACTCCGACCATGCGGCGGAAGCCGGCATGAAAGTCCCGAGTGAACCCGTCATTTTTATGAAAGCCACCTCCGCCATCTGCGGGGCGAACGATGATATTGAGATTCCCAGGGGTGGCACCAAGACGGACTGGGAAGTCGAGTTAGGTGTAGTCATTGGAACGCCAGCAAAATATGTTGCCGAGGCCGATGCGATGTCGTACGTGGCCGGCTACTGCGTCATCAACGATCTCTCGGAGCGCGCGTTCCAACTTGAGGGCACCGGGCAATGGGTCAAGGGCAAGAGCGCGGATACTTTCGGCCCGATTGGGCCGTGGCTGGTGACCGCCGATGAAGTCACCGACCCGCAAAACCTGAAAATGTGGCTTGAGGTGGACGGCCACCGTTACCAGAACGGATCAACGCGAACGATGATTTTTGGCGTTCGACGACTTGTCAGCTACGTTAACCGGTTCATGAGCCTGCAACCTGGAGACATTATCTCCACCGGTACTCCACCGGGAGTGGGTATGGGGCAGCGTCCCCCGGTTTATCTGAGAGCCGGAAACCGGATGCGGCTGGGCATCGAAGGGTTAGGCGAGCAAAACCAGCGCGTGATCGCGGCTGCTTGAGTTGCGCTTTGGCTGCGTATTTACAACAAGATAAATATGGCGGAGAGAGTGGGATTCTATTACCGCCGCTACCTGCAAGTGCCGATGAACACTACACTTCCGCGATAATACCCTAGTTTTGAGTGGGTTACAAGCGAATCCGAACTTAGGCTACAGTTTCCATAGTTTCCCCTATTACCTGGGTTTCCCACAAAAACGGTATCACTGGTATCAGTAGAAATGGGGGCAGGCCAATCACCCCCCTCAAGAAGAATTTGCCCACTATCCGGGGGATGAGGGACGCGGCTGCAGCGTCCGAACTGCTGAAACCCTGCGATGCTCGGCTTATGCGGTGCTATCCCGTGAGCACCCGGATCAATTCCGTGGCTCACGACGACGAAGCCTGCTCCGCGCCCATGGAATTCGCACCCACTCAGGATCGGCTATTCTCATAGCACGATGACCAATGACGAACGCATGCAACGAGAGTCCAGCCTGATCGCGACCATCAGCATACCGGGGCTGACCGTCGAGACCGCCATTTTCCAAGCCAGTAAAATCATTCACTTGCGCTTGCGGTGGGAGAACCCCTTTTTGACCACAGGATAGGAATGATCTGTCCGGCGTCGATTTATGATCTTTGGGGGTGCAACCGCATGAGAAGGCTTACGGAATCGCGGCGTGATTTTCTCAGGACAGCAGGGATGGCAGTCGGAACATCATTGCTTTGGCCGAAGGCGGCTATTAGTCAGGGCGGGGCACCTTCGCAGAGCCAGTCTGACAGTGCCACTACGCAGGAGTTCGGCAAGCCAGACTATACGCTGCACATCAAAACGTCCCCTATCGAGATTGCGACCAACCGCATCGTCTCGGTGACCAGCTACAACGGTCAGTTTCCCGGCCCGCTGCTTCGCTTTAAGGAAGGACAGCGCGTCACGGTGGATGTGTACAACGAAACGGACTCGCCCGAGCAACTGCACTGGCACGGACAAAAAGTACCGACAGACGTGGATGGCGCATCCGAGGAGGGCACGCCGTTTATTCCGGCACATGGTAAGCGCCGGATCGAGTTCATTCCACAGCCAGCAGGATTTCGTTTCTACCACACCCATAACCGAGCAGGTGCGAACCTTTCTGCCGGACAGTACAGCGGTCAGGTCGGCTCCGTGTACATCGAACCCAGAAATGAGCCGGGAAGGTACGACCGTGAAGTATTTCTGGTGCTGAAGGAGTTTGAGCCCACATTCAGCCGGGGCGGGGACATGGCTATGGATTTCCTTTCTCCGGCAACTAGTGTGAAAACACTGGAAGAGGCAGGTAAGTCGGCAATGAAAGCCTCGCTTGCGAAGGGGATGCCCAAAGGATACGAGGTCGGCTATCGTTCATTCACAATCAATGGTCGGATGCTGGGGCACGGAGAACCGATCCGAGTTAAGCAGGGAGAGCGAGTGCTTTTCCACGTGCTGAATGGAAGTGCAACCGAGATTCGCAGCCTCTCGCTCCCCGGTCATTCTTTTCGGGTAGTCGCTTTGGATGGGAATCCTGCGCCGAATCCCGCACGGGTTCCGGTGCTCTGGTTTGGAACAGCGGAGCGTATCTCAGCCATTGTGGAGATGAACCATCCCGGAGTTTGGATCATGGGTGATCTCGACAACGATGATCGCCGCCACGGGATGGGGATTGTTGTCGAATACGCCGGGCGCTCCGGCAAACCTGAATGGGTCGCTCCTGCACTGTACCGCTGGAATTACGTGCTCTTCGCCAAGCCCGGCTCTTCAGCCGCAGCAGACGAAACGTTCGAGATGACTTTTGCGAAAGACAATGCCGCTGAGGAGGGTTTCAACCGTTGGGCGATCAACGGTGTATCTTATCCCATGACGGGCGAAACGACGCCTCCTGCCTTCCATCTACAGCAGGGCAAGCGATACCGCATTCACATGCGCAATGCGAGTGACGACATACACCCAATCCATCTTCATAGGCACAGCTTTGAGTTGACGAGTCTGGGCGGAAAAGCTACCAACGGAGTCATGAAAGATGTGGTTATGCTCGGAGGCTACCAAGAGGCAGAGATTGACTTCGTAGCCGACAATCCGGGGTTGACCCTATTCCATTGCCACCAGCAACTCCACATGGACTACGGTTTTATGACCTTGTTCGACTACAGGGAAAGCACCTAAGCGGAGGAGGATGCAATGCAAGCTCGACAATTCCTTGGAAGCAAGGCACCAGCGGCAACCGTTCTGATCCGCTTGATGGTGGGATGGGTTTTTATGTCGGAGGGAATACAGAAGTTCCTCTTTCCTACCGCTCTGGGAGTCGGACGATTTATAAAGATCGGCATCCCCGCCCCACAGTTCTTTGGGCCGTTCGTAGGAGTCGTGGAGATTGTGTGCGGAACACTGTTGATCGTGGGGCTACTCACACGTCTTGCTTCGATTCCGCTGCTGATCGACATCATTGTGGCAATCGCAACGACAAAGATTCCAATGCTATCGAAATCTGGGTTTTGGGCGATGACGCACGAAGCCCGCACAGATTTTTGCATGTTCTTGGGTCTAATCTTCCTCCTCATCGTCGGTTCGGGTACTCTGTCCTTCGATGATCGCCTCTCACGCTGACCAGACCTCAACGTTTCGGCAATGGTTCGGTCAATGTTCATAGCGCTCAAATTTGGATGCACCTGCGCCAAGCATACTAAAATTCGCGAGCGCATCGTGCCGAAACGTCCTGCTTACTTCGTTGGAATGCCTCGCCGCGTAACGAGATAAACCGCAAAGCTTCCCAGCCAATGACCGCCCTCATAATGCTCGCCTGTCACAGCCGCCAAGCCAGCCCGTGCGCCTCGGCAGTCGCCATGATCGACGGCAGCCGCTTGTCGTTCTTCGATAAACCAGCAGCGATTCCGTCCAGCATCCATGCCCGGCTAAGATTGAGCCCATCTAGGTGCGCCAGCTTCAAATCGCTTGGATCAGGCGACACAACGGGCTGCAACCATTTAAGGTCGCCCGACGTGGAAATTTGGGGCATGAACGTTCGGAGCCAGCGTGCGAACTCTTGGCTCGGCAACACACGGCGCATTAGGTCGGCTTCGCCGAGGCACGGTGATAGGAAATCCTCGCCGGAAGGCTCATACGCCAGCGGGCAGTTCTTGTCGCTGAGGTAGAACTGCTTGGCTTTGGACACAACTAATTCGGCGAATTTCTGATCGCCGTAGCCGTGTGCATAATCGAGCATCAGACCGAGCGCGAAAGCGGTCTGGTCGTGTTCGCCGATCCGCACAGGGTTCGAGAGTTTCGGCAGCCAGTTGTTCAGCCGTTCTAACACGACTTTCTCAAGCGAATGCAGATTAGCCGCCATCTCTTTGGCTTGCGGATCGTCCCACTCGCGTAATTCCGCAACCAGTTGGAGGAGCCACGCCAGTCCATAAGGGCGCTCAAAACTGGCGCGTCCCTCTCCTCGGAGATATGCAGCCTCCGGCACGATGTTTTCTGCCGTGAGACTCTGCCGCAGTGCTTCGCGAGCCGCCGGAACAAACGGGGCGTCCGGAAAACTCCTGACCAAGCGAACGAGGAGCCAATGCCCGTGGACGGAAGAATGCCAGTCGTAGCAGCCATAAAAGGCAGGCGTCAATTTCCGTGGTGGGGCAGCATCTGCATCGCTATTCAACGTGTGGCTAAGGTGATTTGGGTACTCCTTATGCGCGCAGGCAAGGGCTAGATTTGCAAACCGCCGAGCCGCCTTGATGTCGAACTCACCTGTGTTTTGGGCGGCAGCACTCATCGTTAAGAGCAGGAACGTGACGCAGAAGGTCAATTTCATCGGCTAATACTTTAGCCGAAGATGGAGAACAGAGGCGAAGATGAGATTCAGGAATGTGGGCATGGCACTAGCTCATGTACCAGCCACCATTGACCGAAATCGTCTGCCCGGTCATGTACTCATTCATCGCCAGCATCACAGCGACGGATGCGATGTCGTCCACCGAGCCAAAATGCCCCATCGGAATAAGATTCGGGCTCGCGTTGGGGTTGCTGGTCACCATATCGGTCTCTATCAGCGCGGGAGCAATGGCGTTCACGGTGATTCCGTCTCGAA
>Ga0224558_1000258_pt1 | contig 63101 bp, 58 predicted proteins | sample 714S32024metaG_FD_180682 | JGI IMG/M metagenome (GOLD analysis project Ga0224558, IMG submission 180682) | Peat soil microbial communities from Stordalen Mire, Sweden - 717 S3 20-24 | ecosystem: Environmental > Terrestrial > Soil > Wetlands > Peat | place: Sweden: Norrbotten County, Stordalen... | reverse complement strand
CGATTACGTAAACCCGGCCGGCTTCCGGCACGCGGATCTCCTCGCCGCCAATCAACGATATGTTCAGCGTGGGATCCGCGGCGTCGATCAGGCCCTTCACCAGAATGCGCTGCACCAGCGCGGTGACGGAGCCATCCGGGCTGGACTGGGCGCGGCTGACCAGGATTTCCGAACCCGCTTCCGGAGCCAGTCCGCCGGCCCTGGTGAGCGCTTCCAGCAAGGTCACCGGGCCCGACGCCTGGAACGTCAGCGGCTGCTTTACCGCGCCCGCCACGGAGATGGGACGGCTGTTGTATTCGGCGATAGTCACGGTGACGAAGGGGTCCACGATGAGTCCCTCGGCCACCAGCGCCGACGCAATCGCCGTCTCCAACTCGCCCGGCATCAGGCCCTCGGCCTTGATGCGCCGCTTCAGCATGGGCAGCCGCACCAGCCCATCCGCGCCCACGCGCACCGTGCGCGTCAACTCCGGTACGTCGTACACCGAGACCGCCACCAGGTCGTTGGCGCCGATGCGCTGCGCCGGCAAATTGGCCGTGGCCAGCTCCGCCGCGGGGCGCACCTGTGCCCAAGCCGCCGGCACCACGGCCAACCAGAGAAGGCAGGACAAGCTTCCCAGCCGGTCCTTAAGACTGTTGCTTGACTTGTTCATGAATCACTCCTTGAAGCAGGTTGTTGAGTTGGAATTGCATCGTCGCTATCTGCTGTTCGAGCGAAGCGAAACGGCGGGACAGGTGGCCGCCAACGGCCTCCGCATCCAGGCGTTCCAGAACCTCGGAGCGGGTGAAATCGGAGAGGTTCCGCGCCCCGGCCCGGATGCAGGCATCCTGTAGCGAGCGATACTCGTCCTGGCTGAGCCGGAATACTACGATCCGATTTCTGGGCTTACTGGTCATCGCCAAACACTGAATCGGTCTGGTGGCAGTCTTCGGCTTGAGTGTCAGTCCCGCCTCGGAACCGAAGCCTTTGCCTGGTTGGTGAGATACACATACGCCATACTGGCGTGCTCCGCGCCCTTCACCGCGCGGATCATGTCGCGGTCTATTTCCACGGCCACCGCGCGCCGCAACAGTTCCACGGAAACTACCACGCGGAGCGCATCCTTTTCGCGGATCAGAACGCCCTCCAGTCCGGCCAGCGCGCCCCACTCGATGCGCGCTCTCTGTCCCACACGCACGTAGGGCCACGGCTGCGACGGCAGCCCCGACGCCTGAATGGTGCGGATGCGCGAAATCTCGTCGTCGGCCACCGGCGCGGGCGCGTCGGAAAAGCTCACCACCGACGTTACCCCGGGAGTATTCAGCACCGGGAGCCGGCTCGCATAGGCGAAACGGCAGAACACATAGCCGGGGAACAGCGGCAGATCCACCGACTGGATACGGTCCGTCCACTGGCGCCGTGTCCGGTAAAGCGGCACGAACGACTCCAGCCCCTTGGCGCGCAGGTTCTCCGCGGCAGCCTTCTCGTGCCGCGGCTTCGACGTCAATGCGAACCACGCTCGTGTCTCAGTCATAAGATAAAGCTATCGCTGTCTCAGTCCCATTCGGGACTAACTGGAAAACCAGTTGAAATGTTTTCAGCATACAGATGGTAAACATCGCGGCTACTTTTTCTCTCATTTAATTTTCCCGATCTTGTAACTTGTCTCACTGACTCAGTTCAATGTATTACAACTGCTCAGAATTCGTGGGGCAGGCTCTCAGCCTGCGGCGGCCTCTCAGGCCGCCCCTTTGGTTGCGGCTATGCTGCTCTGTGGGGCAGGCCCGTGGCCTGCAGCGGCCTCCCAGGCCGCTTGATGACCTGCGTTAAAAGAAGACTCAGAAACACTAGGTGTCATTCTGCGTCTCAAGCGGGCGGGCGTCAGCCAGCCCGCCCGCCGGAACACAAAACAGGCGCATGAACGCCGCGGAGAGATCGCCGGGTCACCCGCAGAGAGATCGCCGGGTCACCCGCAGAGAGATCGCCGGGTCACCGGCGGAGAGATCGCCGCGTCCCCGGCCGAACGAAGCCCCCCTACCTGCTGGTGCTTGGCTGGCTACTGCCCTGCCCAGGCAGCGCATCCGCGGCCGCCAGCCCGCCAATCGTGCCCGCCGCGGCGACTCCGCCCACGATGGCCACGATGGCGCCTGTCGAGAGTCCTCCAGCCGTCGCGCCCGCAGCGGCCCCGCCTCCTGCCGCCCCGCCTCCTGCCGCCGCCGCCGCTTCGCGTTTGTTCCTTGTCAGGCGCTTGATACTGGTCACGTCAACTAGCTGCGAAGCCCCCGGCACCGTGGGCGCCGCGGCATCCACCGTCCCGGTAATCTCCACCAGATTCCCGACCTCGGCTTCCAAGCCGGTGCCCTGAACCTGCATCGTGACGTTGGTGACCCGGTCAACCACGATGAACTGGCCGTCCTTGAGCGCCAGAATGCCCGAAACCTTGGTCACCGTGGTAGCGCTGCCTTCCTGCGGTTCAAACAACATTTCGCGGCCGCTAGTCAGTCTGGCGATCAGCACGCCGTCGCTGTTGCTCACGTGTACGGCGCCCTCGCGGACTGCCACCACCACGCGGTTCGGCCCGGTCAACTGCACCCGCGCCGTGGCGCCCGGCTTATCCGCCTCAACCCGCAAACCGGCCGCCTCGATGCGATACTTGGTGGACTCCAACTGCCCGATCCCTTTCTCCAAAACCAGCCGCGATGCAAAAACGCGGGCGCGCGTCTCCGCCGCCAGCCGCAGACTAACACCGTTGTTGAGCTGCAGTTGCGACGACGAAACGTTGGTTTCAATCACATTGCCATCGAAGAGCGTGGCGCTTCCCCGTACACTCGATTGGTCCAATTGGAAGCTTCCGTTGGCCACCACCAGGCCGATGGCAGTGCTGGCGGCGAAGCACGCCGCTAGAACACAGAGCGACAAGAGGCCGAGCAGAGCCCGGCGGGCGAATATGGACATACAAACAAATCTCCTTTCGGATCAGGTGCGCCCGCCGCCAAGATAATCTCCGGCAAATTTACTCCCCGCCCGCCACTTGTAGTAGCATCGGGGTTGGTCGATATCCATAGCCATATCTTGTCCGGCCTGGACGATGGCGCCGCAACCCTCGAAGATTCCATCGCCATGCTGCGCCTGGCCGCCGAATCCGGGACCACCGACATCGTCGCCACGCCCCACGCCAACACCGAGTTCAGCTTCGACCCCGGTCTGATCGGCCAGAAAATCGCCGAACTGCAAGACGCCGCCGGCCCCCTCCCCCGCATCCACCGCGGCTGCGACTTCCATCTCACCCTCGAGAACATTCAGGACGCGCTGGCCCATCCCCCCAAGTACGCCATCAATCACCTCTGCTATCTCCTGGTCGAATTCTCCGACCTGCTCATCCCTCGCACCACCCAGGAGATCTTCGATCGCCTCCAGGGGGCCGGCCTCACTCCCATCGTCACCCACCCCGAGCGCAACGCCCTCCTGCATACCCGTCTCGATCAGTTGCAATCCTGGGTCGAAAACGGCGCGCTCGTGCAAGTTACCGCGGGATCTTTGCTGGGCGTCTTCGGACGCACCGCCAAGTCCATCGCCACCCAGTTGATGAACCGTAACCTGGTGCACTTCATCGCCAGCGACGCCCATGACACCCGTCATCGCACGCCGGTCCTCCGCGACGCCTATGAATACGTAGAGAAGGCTTGGAACCCCAGTCTGGCCAAGTTGCTCTTCATCACCGCGCCCCAGGCCGTCATCGTCGGTGAAGAAATCAAGCTGCTCGATCCCGCGCCCGTCCCCGCCAACAAAAAATGGTATCGATTCGGTTTTTGAGCGTCTAACCCTTATGCCAAAACGATTGCTCCCGCTGGTGCTGACGCTCGTCTCGCTCTGCGGCCTTTTAGCGGCCCAAGCTCCGCAGGCTCCGGACACGCCCGCCGGCCGTCAATTCGCGCATTGGCTCGAGGTCTTCAACCGCGGTCAGCGCGATGAGATCCAGAAGTTCCTCAAGGAAAACGATCCGGAAGCCCGCATCGACAATCAAATGGAATTCCGGCGCATGACCGGCGGTTTCGAGTTCAAGAAGATCGAAGAGTCCACACCCAATAGGCTGATTGGCATCGTCAAGGAGCGCGATTCCGAGAACCTCGCCCGCTTTACCCTGGAGGTCGATCCCGCCCCTCCGCACCAGTTCAAGGGATTCGGCCTCCGGCTCATCCCTTCATCGTCCGGCTCTCCCGCCCCGGCCCGGCTGAGTGAGTCCGAAGCCTTCGCCGCGCTACAGGCCGAGATCCAAGAGCGCACCGCCAAAGACAGCTTCGCCGGAGCCGTGATGATCGCCAAAGGGCACAAGCTGGTCTTCTCCGGCGCCTACGGACTGGCCGACCGCGAGCATCGCATCCCCAACCGGATGGGCACGCGTTTTCGCATCGGCTCCATGAATAAGATGTTCACCGCCACCGCCGTGCTCCAACTCGCCGAAGCCGGCAAATTGAAGCTGACCGATCCTCTCGGGAAGTATCTGACCGATTACCCCAACAAGGAGACGGCCGCCAAAGTGACTGTGCATCATCTGCTCACCCACACCGGCGGCACCGGCGATATCTTCGCTCCCGATTTTGAAAAGAATCGGCTGACGCTGCGCACGCTGGCGAGTTACGTCGCGCTATATGGCGGGCGCGCTCCGGAATTCGAGCCCGGCGCGCAGTTCGCTTACAGCAACTACGGATTCATTCTGCTCGGCATGTTGGTGGAAAAGGTATCCGGCGGCAGTTATTACGATTACGTTAGGGAACATATCTTCCAGCCGGCGGGCATGACCCGCACCGATTCGCTTCCGGAAGAAGAAAAAGTGGAGGGTCGCTCCATCGGTTATATGCACCAGGAGGGCCAATGGCAGCCCAACAACGATACCCTGCCGGTGCGCGGCATCTCCGCCGGAGGGGGCTACTCGACTGTCGCCGACCTGGCAAGCTTCGCCAACGCGGTCATGGAGCACAAACTCCTCAACGCCGAATACACCGCACTCCTGACCACGGGCAAAGTCGATCGCGACCCCGGTGTGAAATACGCCTACGGATTTTCCGATGCCTCCGCCGGCGGCGTGCGTTGGGTGGGCCACGGCGGCGGCGCGCCCGGCATGAATGGCGAATTGAAATTCTCGCCCGATTCCGGCTACATCGTCGGCGTCCTCGCAAATCTGGACCCACCCGCCGCCACCCGCATCGCGGATTTCATCGCCGCGCGCCTGCCCAGCCGCTAAAAGCCAACCCATGGTGGAACAGGCTTTAGCCTGTTGACGCGGGGCTTCAGCCCCGCCAATTGCGCTATTTTGGTTAAGCGAGGACAACGAAACAGATGATGGCAGCGGACCACCGTGGAATGGGTCTGGAAGGCAAGAATGTAGTCGTATTGGGCGTGGCCGACGAATCCAGCCTGGCATGGGCCATCGCCAAGCGATTTGCGGAGCACGGCGCGCACGTATTCATCGGCTACCAGCAGAAATTCTTCAGCCGCGTGCGCCTGCTGCTGCTGCACAACCCCGGCGTGCAAGGCGATCGTTGCGATATCCTCAACGACCAGGAACTCACCAACTTCTTCGCGCGATTCGAGAACAATCCGATTGAAGTCCTGGTGCACGCCATCGCCTTTGCGCCGAACGAATTGTTTACCGAGCCGGCCTCGGCCTGCAGCGCGGAAGCTTTTTGCCAAAGCCTCACGGTCTCCGCGCACTCGCTGTGCAAGACGGTGCGGTTCGCCAAGCCGAACCTGAAAGAGTGGGGCAGCGTCATCACGCTCACCTACCAGGCTTCGGAACGCGCCGAAGCTTCCTACGGCCTGATGGGCGTCTCCAAGTCTGCGCTCGAAAGTGCCGTACGGTACCTGGCGCTGGAACTCGGCACGAAGAAGGTCCGCGTGAACGCCCTTTCGCCGGGACCCATCGAGACCGTGGCGGCCACCGGCATCATGGGCGCGTTCCTGCGCAACCCGGAAGCCCTGGAACGGCAGCGCGCGCGCGCCTTCCAGGAGGCCATCGGGATGGCCCGCGCCGAAAACCATCCGGACCCCCTGGCCGTCGCCAGCGCCGCCTGGAAGCATTTTCAGGAGCTGGCCGCCAAGCGCTGCGCCATCGAGGAGACCGTGTCCAAGGAAGACGTGGCGGATTCCGCCCTGTTCCTGGGCAGCGACTATTCGCGCAAGATCACCGGCCAGATCATTCACATCGATTGCGGTCTTTCCACGGCCAACGCTCTCTGACCCGCGCCATCCAAATCGTTCCGTTCCGCCTGCGCCATCTCCCGCGCGTCTTGCGCATCGAACGCGCCAGCTTCGGCGCGGACGCGTGGCCGCGCAAATATTTCCTGGAGCTGTACCGCGATTGCCGCGATTTTTTCGTGGTGGCCAAAGTGGGCGGGCGCATCGCCGGCTACGCGGTGGCCTGCGCGGACAAGCGCAACGCGGAGATCGCCTCGCTCGCCGTCCATCCGGACTATCGCCGGCGCGGTGTGGCCGACGCGCTCATGCGGCACACACTCGCCGAGCTGAGCGCCGCGGGCGTGCGTCGCGTGGAGTTGATGGTGCGGACCGAAAACCTCGCGGGCGCGCAATTGTATCGCTCGCTCGGTTTCCGGCGCGTGCGCCTGGTGCCGCGCTACTACGAGGATTCTGGCGATGGTTTCCTGATGGCCAGGGCGATACAATAAACACCTGATGGCCGATAAGGAACATTTCGAGCTGGTAATGGGCGACATCGACGCCTGGAACAAGTGGCGGGAAGAGAATCCCAAGGAGAAACCGGATCTGTCCTTTGCCGTGATGCGCGGCGCGGACCTGATGCTGGCGAATCTGTCCGGAGCGGCGCTCTACGAAGCCGACCTGGTGCTGGCCAACCTGCGCGGCGCGGACCTGCGGCACGCCGACCTGCGCAACGCGAATCTGGTGGGCGCGCGTCTGATGGGCGCGGACCTGGGGCATGCCAATATCTGCGGCGCGGATCTTTCCACCGCCGAAGATCTCACCGACGAGCAGCTCCGCCACACCCACGGCGATGCCCTGACTAAACTGCCCGAGGATTTGCACGCCCCGGAGAATTGGCCGAAAAAGGGCCGCACCGCCGCGCGATAGCCGCGAGCTTGTCTGTATTACGACTGCTCAGAATCTTCGCGTGGGGCAGGCCCTCGGCCTGCGGCGGCCTCTCAGGCCGCCTCTTTGGTTGCGGCTATGCTGCTCTGTGGGGCAGACGATCGTATTGTGTCGTCTGCCTCTTGTGTCGTCTGCCGCGCCGCAAGGGCAGACCACAAAAACCGATGGCCTGTTCCGCATCACGTGCTTTGCGAACCTCGCGCTCAATGGTTTCACGTCGCGTTGTTGAGGTGGCTAATCCGAATCCGAACCTCGTATGGATTCACACCGGGAGCCGACAGACGGAGACAGAATCGGTGGTTTCATGGTCGTCTCTTGATGACGATTTTTCCTTCTGGTGTCGGCGCGCGATTTCCTCGAACGCCTATCGCTCGGGTCGCTCGAGCAACCTACCCCCGCAGCCGCGCGCGCAGCCACCCCGCCAATTCCGCCAGCGCCACGGTCGTCTGCACTCCGCTGGCCATCTCCTTCACCGCGGCCGCGCCGTCGCGCAACTCAGTCGGCGCCAGAAAAACCGTGAATCGCGCGCCGCGCCGGTCCGCATAGCCGAAGAACTTCCCCGGCTTGCCGGCGGAAAAAGCCAAATCGGTCTGAATGCCGGCCGCCACCAGTTCGGCGGCAATGCGCGCGGCGTCCCGGCCCAGAGCCGCATCGAACATCCCCACGCACACCTCCACCTTCGGCTTGGCCGGCGTCAGCCCCTTCAATTCAGTCAGGATCTCGGCGATGACCACGTCGCCGAAGCCCATCCCCACCGCCGGACGCCCCGTGCCGGTCATGTCGCCGAACAAGTTATCGTAACGGCCGCCGCCGAAGATGGCGCGGAATTTGCGCTCGGCGTCGAAGCCCTCGAATACGGTCCCGGTGTAATACGCGAGCCCGCGCACCACGCCGGAGTCGAAGCGCAGATAGTCCGCGAATCCCATGGCGTCCGCCAGGTCGAGCAGCCGCCGCACCTCCTCCGCCGCCGGACTGGCGGCCAGCGGCCCCGACGACAGGCTGTCCGCCGCTTCGCCGCCCAACAGATCCATCACCTCATCGGCGGTCTTGGCCGCCAGTCCTTTTTCGACCAGCATTTCTTTCAGCGTCTCGACGGGCGCCTTGCCTTTCTTGTCGAGCACCATGAAAACGTCCACATGGCTCTCCCGCGGCACGCCCAACTCGCCCAGCAGATACGCCACCACCTGCCGGTTATTGATGTGGATGCGCACGTCGCGCGCCCCCAGGCCCAGGGCGCCCAGAGCGCTCGTCACCGTTGCCAGAATCCACGCTTCCGCCTGCACCGACGGCTCGCCGACGACATCGAGATTCCACTGGAAGTGCTCCCGCTTGCGCCCGCGCGTCATGCGTTCGTAGCGAAAGCATTGCCCGATGGTCCACCATTTTGCGGGAAACACGATGTCCTGCGCCCGCGCGCTGATCATGCGCACCAGCGACGGCGTCACCTCCGGACGCAGCGCAAGCTGCCGGTTGGATTTGTCCTCGAAGTGATAGATCTGTTGCGCCACCTCCTCGCCGGCCTTGCGCGCCAGCAACTCGAAGGATTCCACCACCGGCGGCTCGAAGCGCTGGAATCCGTGCAGGGTGGACGCATCCGTCCAGGCGGCGAAGATGCGGTCGCGCAGATCCAGATCCGCGGGATAAAAGTCGCGCATGCCGCGCGGCGGCTCAAGTTGCATAAGTCTTAGTGTAGACGACAGTGGGGCAGGCCCCCGGCCTGCAGCGGCCTCTCAGGCCGCCGCGTCTTCTATAATTAAGCAAATGCCGATCAAAAAATCCTCCGATCTCCGTTACTCAGAGGTAACGCCCCAAAGCACCTATCTGAACCGCCGGACCTTCCTCTCCGCCGTGCCCCTGGCGGGAGCGGCCCTGCTAGCAACCCGAGCGAAAGCCGCCGCCAAGTTATCCGCCATCAAAGGCCCCTTCAGCACCGATGAAAAACCGACGCCCTACCAGGACGTCGCCAGCTACAACAATTTCTACGAATTCGGCACCGGCAAAGACCAGCCGTCCAAAAACGCCAACCGCCTGAAGACCTCGCCCTGGACCATCGCTGTCGAGGGCGCGGTCTCGAAGCCCAAGGTTTTCGACCTCGCCGACGTCATGAAAATGGCGCCGCTGGAAGAGCGCATCTACCGCCATCGCTGCGTGGAGGCGTGGTCCATCGTGGTCCCCTGGATCGGCTTTCCCCTAAATGTCCTGATCAAAGCCGTCGAGCCCACCACGAAGGCCAAATTCGTCGCCTTCCAGAGCCTCTACGACTCCAAGTACATGCTCTCCGAGCGTTCCGCCGGCATCGCCTTCCCGTACGTGGAAGGCTTGCGCATGGACGAAGCCATGCACCCGCTCGCGCTCCTCTGCTTCGGCATGTACGGTCAGGAACTGCCCAACCAGGATGGCGCCCCGGTCCGCCTGGTGGTGCCCTGGAAATACGGCTTCAAAAGCATCAAGTCCATCGTGAAGATCAAGTTCGTCGAGAAGGAGCCGCCCACCACGTGGAATCTTTCCAACTCGCGCGAATACGGTTTCTATTCCAATGTGAACCCCACCGTCGACCATCCCCGCTGGAGCCAGGCCTCCGAACGCCGCCTCGGCGAGTTCCTCAAGCGCAAGACCCTCATGTTTAATGGCTACGCCGATCAGGTCGCCAGCCTGTACACCGGCATGGATCTGCGCAAGTATTACTGAGCTACGGCATGCTTTGGAAACCCCGGCTCACACGATGGCTCAAGCTGCCCATCTTCCTGCTTTGTCTGGCGCCTATGCTGTTGCTGGCCCGGAACGCATATTTACAGATTCTGGGCCCGAATCCCATCGAAACCATCACTCATGACACGGGCGACTGGACGCTAAACTTCCTGGCCATCACGCTGGCCATCTCGCCACTACGCCGCCTGTTTGGCCTGCCCGAACTGATTCGCTTCCGGCGCATGCTGGGCCTGTTCGCATTCTTCTACGGATGCCTGCACTTCACCACCTACCTGTGGCTGGACAAGTTCTTCGACCTCCACGAAATCGCGAAAGATGTGTGGAAGCGCCCCTTCATCACCGCCGGCTTTCTCGGCTTCATTTCGATGGCGCCGCTGGCCTTGACCTCCACCGCCGGCTGGATCCGGCGCCTGGGCGGGCGCCGCTGGCAAATTCTCCACCGATTGATCTATCTCACCGCCATCGCAGGCGTCGTGCATTACTACTGGCTGGTGAAATCGGATGTCAGAAAGCCGTTGCTCTACGCGTCGATTGTTCTGTTGCTGCTCGCCGAACGAGCCGTCGCCGCATTCCGGAAATCCAGGATTGGCCCGAATTCTCGGCCATTGAAAAAACCCGCCGGCGGGAATACCGCATCAACCTCGAACCCCGGCGCTTCTTCCTCCGCCCGCTGATCGCGGACGACGTGGAGTTTCCTTTGTGCTGGAAACTGCCGACCCCCCAGATAGGGACTTCGCGGTCCTTTGCCCACTTTTGCCGTACGGGCGAAACCCAACGAAGCAGGCACAATCACGTTGCGTAAAAGGGTAAGTTTTGCAACATCGCCGGAGTGCCGGTAAGCACGCGTAAAGCCTCTATTGCTATAGGCCAAGGCGAAGTCCTGCTTGAGACGGACCGCCTCGTTGAAATCCTGAAACGCGCCCTTCTCCTCGCGTGCCCCCTCGATTGTTGAACCTAAATCCGGCAGTTACAGGGACGCCTTCAGCAAGCTCCTGTGGGGCAGACCATCGTTTTTTGTGGTCTGCCCGCCTGCGGAGCAGGCGCGCGCAGTTCTCACCCGGAAGGTGAATCTGCGGAGCAGTTGAAAGTTGCTGCGCTCAAACGCCTTTCGGGGGACTCGAGGTCCCGAACTGCCGGATTTAGGTTGAACGTGACGGCAGCGGCTGGGTCGAGGCGGATGGCTTCATTGTAAATGGCAAACTTGATATCGCATGCATCGACGGTACGCGGTTGAAGTGGTACGAGCAGTAAGGCGCCCTACTGAGCCCAGTACTCAATGACAAGGTCCGTGTTGCCCGGAACATAAGCGAGATTCGTGGCACTGATGCGAATCCGGGTTCCGGAGGGCAGTGTGACGACACAATTAGGCTGCATCAGCTTTGTCATGGTACAGGAGCGGTAGGTTCCAAGAGTGAGAACAGTGTTGGGGGCGACGAGACGCAGCTTCCTTTCGACATCCGACGCCTTGGGGTTTTTCTGTCCCCACCAGGGCGAGTTCGTCGCAATCGTATAGATCGTCGCGACGTTGCTGGTACTGAGCGCGGCCAGGAATACGAATGAGTTTGCGCCTGTGCCGTTCGGCAACCTTGTGGAAAGCGGAAGCCACCGCAGTGCCTCCGTGCCGAGTTTCGGAACGGGGAGCCTTTTCCATGTCCCAGTGGACGGCGTCCCGCGCGCCGTTTGCGTGACGGGAGATTTCGTGTCTGATTTGGGCGTAGGTAGGGATGTTTTCTGCGGCGGCGGAGGGTTGTTGTTCGCGCTCGGAACGGGTTTTGTCGCGGCATCCAGGGCCTTGTTGAGCCTGTCGATCTCATTCTGCTTGGCAGTCAGCGATGAATCTTTGTCGCGAAGTCGACCCTGAAGACCGTCTCGCTCGGCGCGAACGGCGGCCAAGTCGTTCTGATAGCTCGCCGCCCTGCCCGCGTTGCTCTCGCTCTCCTGTCGTTGGCGCTCCGCGATTTGCGTGGCGCTCTTCGCCTCCGATGCCAGTCTCGCGGCGAGCCCCCGCTGCCGGTCTGCCTCCCTGGTATTGCCCTCCGCGACGGCTTCCGCCTGCAATCGCAAGGCGAGTTCGGACTCCGCCGTCTTTTGTGCGGCGATGGCCGCCTGTTCCGCGGCTTCCGCTCGCCGGAGCGCGACATTGGCGCGCTGATTCTGGTCGAACGCGTAGAATGCCAGTGCAATGGCAACCAGGGTCAACACGCCGAGTGCGGCCAGAAACGCCCGCAATCGCCGCACCTCCTTCTTCTGCTTGTCCGACTCGAGGCGGTTGAAGTACTCGCGCCTCCATACCAGAACCGGCTCGGCCAGCACGTCGTGGAAGATTTCGTAGCGCTCCGGCAATTCGAAGCGGCGAAGGATGCGCGATTCCGGGCGGTCGGAAAGGATCGCGAGCACTTGACGGACTTCCTTCTCTGGAGCCTCGGCGAATTCAATGATGTCGTCGGTAGTCTGTGCGACCTTGGAACGGGAGGGCGTCACCATGTACCGGAACATATTGGCTGCGATTCGCCGCTGCGCGTCGGTCATTCCTACCAGAACGTCGTGGATATGTCGATCCACGATCCGGCGCGCGCCGCCCATCTGGGCCAACGTCTGGCTGCGCAGGACTCGCGATCCGGAACTCGTCTCCTCGTCCCAAAGACGCCGCAGCACAAGCTGTAGAAACGGGGTCTCGACGTGTGTCTGGACGGCGGCCTCCGGCAGGCCGCGAGTATTGCGGCCCGGGACATAGCGGGCGCTCCGCACGTCTCGCAGGACCTCCTCGATCAGGGAAGGCTCGATGGAGTAGCAGTTGTCGCCGTTCAGCCCCAGCATCCCGTTCAAGGTGCGCAGCGGCTCGACGATCGCGCTGCGCCCGGCTTCGATGCTGAGGTGTTCTACGGAGATCGTGTTCGCCAGCAGGTTGGCGATGCGGATACCAAAACGCTGATCCAACGCGGAGAGCGCGTCTTCGCGTATGCCGATCAGAACGTGAACGTCGATATCGTCGCGATTCACAGTCCGGGCAAGCGCCGCATCGAACTCGTCGTCGGCGTTTCCCCCCGCGTGATACATCAGGAACTCGTCCACCTGATCCAGCACCAGCAGAAGCCGCGGTGAACCGGCGGCGGTAACATGACCGAGGCGAAAAGCAGATTCCTTGTCTTTCAGCGCCTTTTGACAGACGAGCGTCAACTCGTCGAGGAAGGACCGGTTGTGCCAGCTATTGAAATAGGCCGGCGCTGTGCCGGCGGCGTTGGCGCGCAAGTGAGGAATCACGCCCGCGCGTAGGACCGAGCTTTTGCCCACCCCGCTGGGTCCGTAGACCACCGTCAACTTGGCGGATTGAAGATTCGATGAGATAACCCGTGTGTCGCGTTCCCGTCCAAAGAAGAAACAATAGTCGTCCTCGGAAAATGGCTGTAGCCCGACATATGGACAGCGAATTCCACCTGGACTCATAAACCTCGGTCGTTCAGCCGCCGCTCCATCTGCGCAACGAAGTCCTCGAGACGCATGTCGAAGATGTTCACATTGCGTCGGCGCCAGAGCTGCTGTTCCAATGCCGAAGGACGTAACAGGATGGCCCAGGACATCGTTTTCGGGTCGCTTACCTCCTTCAGCAATACGCGGAGATTCCAGTCTTTCAGCCCGTAGCCGAGGAATAAGAAAGCGCGGCTGCCGAAGAACTCGCGAAATGCAGCCGGTACGGCATTGTTCATGCGCGACAGGAAGCGGATGTAATCTTCCTCGGTAACCACGAAGCTGTCCCACCGTTCGCTGGCGGTCTGAATCGAACCATGAATCTTGTAGATGATATTGCGCCCAAAGAGATCCTTGATGTCGATCTGATTGGACTTCAGTTTTGTGGGCTCGGGTTCGCCATGTTTCCACCACAGGACGCCATTGGCGTATTCCTGATTGTCCGCCGGATACACGACCAGATCATAAGGCTTCTGCGCGTTCAGGAACGCTTGCTCCACCAGGCTGTCGTAGTTCGTGGTTACGATCATTAGGTTATTTGCTGCCTGAGCAAGCAGGTTGTGAAGCGAATTGCTGCGCTGGCTTCTACTCAGAAGTACCGAGCGCAACCGGCGCCGCAGCGCCCCGCGATTCGACCCATCCACGAAATAGGAGGAAACCTTCGCCAGGTCGTTACGCTCCGCGGCGTCGATGGACGGGTAACTGCAGTCCTCCGCCAGGAGGCGCGCGAGCTCGGCGGAGCTGGGCAGCAATGCGGCGCAATTCTGGCCTGGGTCCGGCTCGGCCGGGCCGGGCAATTGGACCATGGAAGCGCCGGCGCCCAGGAATGGGATTACGTTCCCGATGAGCAACTCATCGATGATGATGCCATAGGGCGGTTGGATGCCGCTGGGCTCTGAGTTCATTTCACCGACAACAGGACTGCTCATTTGTAAGAGTCTACTCGCCAACCCCGCATTGTGCAAGTCTGGCGCAGGCTACCCAGGCTACCGCACCGGATCATTGAACCGGAACGTGTACAGGCTGTCGCCCGCCGCGACCAGAATGTACTGCCGGCCGTCCGGCAGGTACGTGATCGGGCCGCCGGTCGGAGCAGCCAGCTTGCGGGGCTGGCCGTCGATTACCCCGTCCAACAACACGGGAGTCTCAACCGCGTCCCAATCGTGAACGTCGTGCGGCGAGGGCTGGAAATGCCACACCAGCTTTTCCGGTGTCGGGATTGATAGCCACGATCGAGCAGGTATAAAAAACATTGGGTCCTGCATGTTGCGAAAGTCAGTTGCGAAAATGAAGGGGATACGGGCTGTTCGCAGCGTTGGAACCACTCTTGACCGTGTTGCGAAGCTCCGATTCAACGAATCCACCCGGCAGGGTGCCGCGAAGGTGCAACGGCCCGAAAGGGTCCCGAAAAGGCGTTCGAGGAAGCGGCCAGATATGCTTTTCCTCCCCCCGAACGCGAAAATCAAAACCCGATACTGGCCGTGAAATAGTTGTACAATCTCAAAAGTACTTTTACGAGCAAAGGACGAAGGAGTCTCCGTGATTGGGGTGCCGTAACATGACCTCTAACTAAAGTGAGCCGGCAAGTGCTCCCGAGCGGGTTCCTTAGCTTCCTGCGCGCAACAGCCCTGATCGCGGTGCTGGCTGGGGCCTTGGGATCGGCCGGTTTGACGCTCTACGCAGGCCGTCATAATCATTCCCGAATCCTGCCGGCACTTTTCACGCTCTGGGTGCTCTCCCCATTCATGGCCCTCCTGGTGGCCAGCGTCGTTTCCAAGCGCTGGTCGTTCCCTACCCGGGCAGCGCTTTATACTGTGATGCTGTTTCTCACGCTGGGCTCTTTGGCCCTATACGCGGATGTTGCTTTGGGGCCCCCCAGGGCGAAGCCCGCTCGCTTTCGTGTTCGTCGTGGTTCCCCCAGCGTCATGGCTGCTGATTGCAATCGTTGTCCCGATAGCCGCTCTAATATCTGGCAGGCGGTCGCTTCGGGGTGGCATAAATAGATCTTGACGGGTCCGTCCCCGATCCTGCCACCCCCAGTCACACACATCTGCAAAAAAAACCGTGCCCCCTTTGTCCCCATTTTTCAATCACCTGCAGCCCCTCCGCCATCGCCCGGTGCCCTGCGTCAAGCCGCCGCAGTGCTAACCTGAATGCAGAAGAACGCAGCAGTCCCGCATAAGGATCGCCGCGTTGCCCCATCGCCCCATCGCCCGCTCCTGACATCGACGCTTTTTGTCGATGTCGGCGAGCGCAGCTCGCCCCATTGGCTCCGTTGGTTCAGAAAGAGGTAACTACATGGCAACAAAGAGACAAATCGCGGCAAATCGCCGCAACGCACGGCATTCTACCGGTCCGAAAACCCCGCGGGGAAAGGCCACCGCCTCCATGAACGCGCTGCGCCACGGCCTGCGCGCCCGTACCGTGGTCGTGCCCGGCGAACGCCAGGAAGACTTCGACCAGATCCACGACGGCCTCCAGGGCCTTTATCAGCCAGAAAATCCAGCCGAGCAGCACTTGGTCGACCAGGCGGCCATCGCCCAGTGGAAGCTGGTGCGCGCCGAAGCTTTCGAGGCCAGGTGCTATGCCGATGAACCGTCCGCCCAAGCCCGGGCCGCCATCTTGGGCCGCATGACCCAGATTCAATGCCGCCTGGAGCGCACCTACTTCAAGGCTTACAAGGAGTTGGAACGCATCAAGGCCGCCCGCCGGAAACAGCCGGAACAACCTGAGGCAAACCACCAAGCCGACCACCTGGCGCCCAAGTTCCAGGTAGCCTACATCAATCCCGAAACCGGCGAGCGCGACGTCATCTACCGCGCCGAGTACGGCAAGTCGGTGGAGCAATTCAGCGATGCTTCACCCTCGCCCACCAAACCAAATGGAAAGGAGGGCGGACTTTAGTCCGCGCGTGGCTTTAGCCCCGCTTGTTTTCAAGCCGCCCGATGGCCAAGAATAGTAAGAGCTATGACCCAAGATCAATCTCTGCGGGAACACCTGATCTACCTGCTGGACGGCGGCGGTGCGCACCTGGATTTCGACGCGGCGGTCGCCGGTCTGCCCCCCGCGCTGCGCGGTGTCCGGCCCAGCGGATTACCGCACACGCCCTGGGAACTGCTGGAGCATATGCGCATCGCCCAGTCGGACATCCTGGAGTTCACGCGCAAACCGAAACATGTTTCGCCGGTGTGGCCCGCGGGCTACTGGCCGGCCACCCAGGCGCCCCCCGACGATGCCGCCTGGGACAAAAGCGTCAAAGCCTTCCGCGCCGATCTGGCTTCCCTACGGCGCATCGTGAAGAATCCGAAAATCAATCTGCATGCGCGCCTTCCCCACGGCACCGGCCAGACGGCGCTGCGCGAGGTGCTGCTGGTGGCGGACCATACCGCCTATCATCTGGGTCAACTGGTGTTGGTGCGACGGCTGCTGGGCGCGTGGAAGTAGCCCGAGCGCCCGATCCACGCTACCGACCCACGACCTTCCGCGCGACGATCCGCGCGACGACATTCCGCGCGACGACCTTCCGCGCGACGACCTTCCGAGCCACGACCGTAAGGGAGTGGTCCGCATGCGGCTATAATTATATTCCCTGCCGCCCATGCCACTCGACTGGTCCCCGCTCTGGCTCAGCTTGCGCTACGCCGGCTTGGCCACTCTGCTTGCCACGCTACTCGCGCTGCCCCTGGCGTGGCTTCTCGCGCACCGCCGCTTCCCCGGCTGCGAGCTGCTGGACGCCGCCGCCAACCTCCCGCTGGTCTTCCCGCCGGCCGTGCTGGCCTACTATCTGCTGGCCGCACTGGGGCGCTGGCCGCTGAAATTCAACTGGCATGCGGCGGTGGGCGTGTCCGCGATCTACACGCTGCCGCTGTTGGTGCGTATGACGCGCGCGGGCCTCCAAGCCATGGACCACAGCGTCGAGAACGCCGCCCGTAGCTTGGGTGCGGGCGAGTGGCGGATCTTCTGGCGTGTCACGTTACCGCTCGCGTGGCGTGCGCTGTTCGGAGCCGTCCTGGCAGGCTTCGTGCGCGCCCTTGCCGATTTCGGCGCGACGGTCATCGTTGCGAGCGGTGCCGCAACCGCCTGGCTGCTGCCTCTCGCAGCCGTAGCGCTGGCTGCCCTCTACATTGGAAATCGGGTGCGGCGCGCCCAGGTGTTGGCATGATCCAGGTGCGCCTCGCGGCCCACGGCGTGGATGTCGAGTTCCAAGCCGCGCCCGGCATCACCGCGCTGTTCGGACCCGCCGCCGCGGGCAAGACCTTCATCCTGGATGCCATCGCCGGCTTCGCGACCCCCGCCAGCGGCCGCATCATCCTGGACGATGAGATCCTCTTCGATGGCGCATCGCGCGTGAACCTGCCGCCCCGCCGCCGGCATTGCGGATATGTCGCGCGCCACTGGGCGTTGTTCCCGCACATGAGCCTGCGCGACAACCTGCTGTTCCCCCTGGCGGGTTTGCCGCGCCTGGAACGGCACCGCCGCGTCAACGAGATGCTGGACAGGTTTGCGCTCGGGGAAGCCGCGCCTAGCCGTCCGCATGCGCTCTCGCCCGCCCAGCGCCTGCGCGCGACGGTGGCCCGCGCGCTCATCGGCGATCCCCGGCTGCTGCTCGTGGACGAGCCCGCCGCCGGTCTGGACATAGCCATGCGCGCCGAGTGGTACACCGTCCTCCGCATGGTGCGCGATGAAACCAGCCTGCCGATCCTGCTGGCCGCGCGCGATCTGGAGACCTGCTTCGAGCTGGCCGGCAATATGTTGCTGCTGGATGCTGGACGCATCCTGCAATCGGGACCGCCGCGCAAAGTCTTGGATCAGCCCGCCGGCGTGGAAGCCGCGCGCCTGCTCGGCATCCGCAATCTGTTTCCCGCCGAAATTGTGGCGCTCGATCCGGGCCGCAACACCAGCCGCCTCCGCCTGGAGAGCTTCGAATTGACCGGCCCATACCTGCCCGGCTGCCTGCGCGGCGATCGCGTCTGGCTGTGCGTCGAGCCAGGCCAGTTGCATGCCGCGCCGCACGACGGATCGAAACCGGCGATGAACCAGGTTACCGCGCGCCTGGAACGCGCCTCGGAGACGCCCCTGGCCGTGCGGTTGGAATTTGCCGGCGGCATTGTGGCCGAAATCGCCCGGCGCACCTTCGAAGAGCAGCCCAAAGATAATGATAATAAGGATTGGCTGGTGGAGTTTCCGCCGCACGCCTTGCGAGTGCTGGGATGCCTCTGAAAACCTTCGACGAATATGTGGCGCTGGCCGAGCAGGCCCACGGCCACATCTGCGCCGGACAGATCCTGGGACTGCGCATGGCCATCTACGGCCTCAAGCTGCTCGAACTGGACGACCCGCTGGGCCGGCACCGCAAGCGCCTGGTGACCTTCATCGAAATCGATCGCTGCGCCACCGATGCCATCCCGGTCGTCACCGGATGCCGGCTGGGCAAGCGCGCGCTCAAGTTCCGCGACTTCGGCAAAGTGGCCGCCACCTTCTGCGACGTGCAAGCGGATCGCGCGGTGCGCCTGGTGGCGCGCGAAGACTCCAAACAGCGCGCCCGCGAAATGTTTCCGGAAATCGACGGCACCAACGCCCAGCAGATGCGTGCCTATCGCGAGATGCCGGATGCCGCGCTGTTCGCGGCCGAATGGGTGCGGGTGAAGCTAGGCCCCGAAGAATTCCCCGGTTACAAGTCGCCGCGCGTGGTGTGCGCGCAATGCGGCGAGGGCATCAGTTTCAAGCGCGAAGTGGTGCGCGATGGCCGCGCGCTCTGCAAAGCCTGCGCCGGCGAGCGCTACTACGAACCCCTTTGAAAGCTCGTGGGGCAGGCTCTCAGCCTGCGGCGGCCTCTCAGGCCGCCCGGTCAATCATGCTGCGCTACTACATCACGGACCGTCATCCACTGGGCGGCTGCCACGCCCTCCTCGAATCCATCGCCCGCGCCATGGCTGATGGAGTACACCGCATCCAGATCCGCGAAAAAGACCTCGCCGCCCGCGAACTCACCGAACTCGTGCGCTGCGCATTGCGCCTGCCGAATCCGCACGGCACAGCCATCCTGGTGAACGCCCGCCCAGACATCGCGCTGGCGTGTGGCGCGCACGGCGTGCATCTGCCGGCGGATTCCATCGCGCCGTGCATATGGCGCAAGATCGCGCCGCCCGGCTTCCTGATTGCAGTATCCTGCCACTCTGTCGATGACATCCGCCGCGCGGAAAGCGAAGGCGCCGACTTCGCGGTCTTCGGGCCGGTGTTCTTTACGCCGTCAAAAGCCGCGTACGGCGCCCCGCTAGGCCTTGAGCGCCTCAGCGAAGCCGCTGCCGCGGTGCGCATGCCGGTGCTGGCGCTCGGCGGCGTCACGGCGGAGAACGCCGCGCAGTGCCTGCAAGCCGGTGCCGCCGGCATCGCGGGAATCTCAATGTTCCAGTCACCAGTTGCATAGTCCACTAACGACGTCTTACCTTGAATATAGTGAGGAGACTTTATGACCACAGCCACGATCTCATCAAGCGGCCAGATCGCCATACCAAAGGCGGTGCGTGAGCGGCTCCATCTGGAAGCCGGAACGCAGCTTTCCATTGACGTGCAAGACGAGCAGTTGGTGATGAAGCGAGTCGACCGGAACTATCCCGACTGGCGCACGATGGAAGGCATGGTGCGAGGCGGCGAAAGTCTGACCAAGGCCTTGGAAGAGGATCGCGCCGCCGAGATAGCGCACGACGATGCCCGCGCAAAAGGTCGTTGATTCCTGGGCAATCCTCGCCTGGCTGCAGAAGGAACCCTCCGCGCCCTTGGTTCGGCAAATCTTTCTCGATGCGAATGCGGGAGCGTTCAACCTGCTCATGAGTTGGTATAACGCCGCCGAGGTGTTCTACACTCTAGCCAAACGGGGAGGTTTGGAGACTGCTGAGGAATTCCTGAGCCGCTTGCCGTCCCTTCCCATACGCCTTGTGCTCCCCGACGAGGATGGCATCGTCTCCGCCGCCCGAATCAAAGGCGCCCACCCGGTGGCCTTCGGCGACGCCTTTGCCATCGCGCTCGCCCAGTCCCAAGACGCAAGCGTCATCACTGGCGATAACGAGATCCGGCGTTGCGGAGTGGTTCAAGTGGACTGGATCGGCGTTTAAGGACAGCATTGACCCCGCTTGAACTCGCCGGTCACACGGTCCAAAAATAAATCGTGGACCCGCACTCTTCACTAAACACGCTACTTACTAACCGGCCCCCCTTGCAGCCACGGCGGTTTCCCAGTCCGTGCCCCTATCATGGAATTAGAGGGTTCCCACGCACCCGGTCGCTCTTTGATAATCGAATATTCTTTCAGTTCGGTCGTCCTGGGGAGCGGGCGCGTCATGCGAGTCACACTCCAAGCTGACGCCGACCTGGACGGGCGCGTACTCCGCGCATTGCGGCGGACTCGGGACGAATTCTGGTAAGCCAGGATTGCCGTACCATGCTTCAGGAAGCGATTTCCATCGCCAGCGACGCAGGCAACTACGCCTAACTCGCCGCCGCGCCGATCCCCTCTACCGAACTCGCCCGCAGCGCCTTCAGCTTATCCCGAATCTGCGCCGCCTTCTCGAACTCGAACTTGCGTGCGGCCTCGCGCATGCGCTCTTCCAACTCGCCCAATAAGTGCTCGCGCTGCTGCGGAGTCATGCTCTCGATCTCATCGTCGGATTCGAGCGGCACCGTCACATAATCGGCTTCCGCAATCGCCACCAGGCTCATATCGATCGGCTTGATAATCGATTGCGGCGTGATCCCATTTCGCTCGTTGTATTCCCGCTGCGTGCGCCGGCGCCGGGTGGTCTCGTCGATGGCTTTGCGCATGCTGTCGGTCATCACGTCCGCATACAGGATCGCGCGTCCTTCCACGTGCCGCGCCGCGCGCCCCATGGTCTGAATCAGCGAGCCGCTCGACCGCAGGAAGCCTTCTTTGTCGGCGTCCAGAATCGCCACCAGCGACACTTCCGGCAAGTCCAGCCCTTCGCGCAGCAGGTTGATCCCGATCAGCACGTCGAACTCGCCGCGCCGCAGGTCGCGCAGAATCTTGATGCGGTCGAGCGTGCTCACTTCGGAGTGCAGATAGCGGCAGCGCACGCCCACTTCGGAGTAATATTCCGCCAGGTCTTCGGCCATGCGCTTGGTCAGCGTGGTCACCAGCACGCGCTGGTTATTCTCCACCCGGCGTCGGATCTGGCCCAGTAGATCGTCTACCTGTCCCTTCACCGGACGGATCTCGACTTCCGGATCCAGCAGGCCGGTCGGGCGAATGATCTGCTCCACCACCACGCCGGCCGCCTTGGTCAGCTCATACGGGCCGGGCGTAGCCGAAACATACACCACCTGGTTGACCCTGTGCTCGAACTCTTCAAACGTGAGCGGGCGGTTGTCGAGCGCGCTGGGCATGCGGAACCCGTGCGACACCAGCACCTCCTTGCGCGAGCGGTCCCCATGATACATGCCGTGCAATTGCGGGATGGTCTGGTGGCTTTCGTCGATCAGGATCAGCGAATCGTGCGGCAAGTAATCGAGCAGCGTAGGGGGCGCTTCGCCCGGCAGCCGCCCGGAAAAATGCCGCGAATAATTCTCGATGCCGTGGCAGTAGCCGATCTCCTTCATCATCTCCAGGTCGAACATGGTGCGCTGCCACAGGCGTTGCGCCTCGATCAGCTTGCCCTGCTTCTCCAGTTCCTTGTGCCACCAGTCGAGCTCCGTCACGATGCTGGCCATGGCCGAGTCGCGGGTCTCGTCGGACATGACGTAGTGCGTCTTGGGATAGATGGGCAGCCGCTGGTAGGTCTGCCGCACCTGTCCCAGCAGCGGGTCGATCTGCGAAAGGCTCTCGATCTCGTCGCCGAACATCTCGATGCGGTAGGCGTAGTCTTCGTAAGTGGGATAGACTTCGATCACGTCGCCGCGCACCCGGAACGTGCCGCGGCGGAAGTCCATATCGTTGCGGTCGTAGAGAATATCCACCAGGCGCGAAACGATCTGGTTGCGCGAAATCTTCTGCCCTTTTTCGAGCATCAGCAGCATGCCGTAGTAGGCTTCCGGCGATCCCAGGCCGTAGATACAGCTCACGCTGGCCACGATCACGCAGTCGCGGCGTTCGAACAGCGATCGGGTGGCCGAAAGACGCAGCTTATCCAGTTCGTCGTTGACGGTGGCTTCCTTCTCGATATAAACGTCGCTCGATGGAATATACGCTTCCGGCTGATAGTAGTCGTAGTAACTGACAAAGTACTCCACCGCGTTTTCCGGAAAGTAGGATTTGAATTCGTGGTAGAGCTGCGCGGCCAGAGTCTTGTTGTGTGCCAGGATCAGCGAGGGGCGCCCGATGGCCTCGATCACCTTGGCCATGGTGAAGGTCTTGCCGGAGCCGGTCACCCCCAACAACACCTGGTGCGCCTCGCCGTCGCGCACGCCGCGCACCAGTTCTTCGATGGCGGTAGCCTGATCGCCCTTGGGACTGTAATTGACCGTCAGGTGGAAGCCCATCTCTTCAGTATAATTGTGGGGCAGGCCCTCGGCCCCGCTCTTCGCCCCGAAAAAGTCGAGATCAGGCCACGGGCCTGCCCCGCCAGGCGCGCCCCGATATATAGTAGTCCTTTCCATTCGCATGAAGATAACATCCAAGGCTCCCTGCCGCGTGGACATGGCCGGCGGCACCATCGACATCTGGCCGCTCTACCTGTTCCACGCCGCCCCGGTCACGGTGAACTTCGCCGTAGACCGCTATGCAAGTTGCACGCTCGAAACGCGCGCGGATGCCCGCATCACCCTGCGGTCGCGCGACCTCGACGCCCACGAAGAGTTCGAATCGCTGGCCGCATTGCGCGCCGCCAGGCGTTACAAGCTGCCGCTGGCCGCCTATGTGGTGCGGTACTTCGCGCCGGCCACCGGACTCGACCTGGTCACCCATTCCGAAGCCCCGGCGGGAGCCGGCATCTCCGGATCGTCCACGCTCATCATTGCGCTGGCCGCCGCGTTCAACAAGCTCACCCGAGCGGGCTACAAGCTCGAAAAGCTGCGCGAGATCGCCCAGAATATCGAGGCCCAGATCATTCGCGTGCCCACCGGTTGCCAGGACTATTATCCGGCCATGTACGGCGGCGTCAGCGCCATCGAACTGACCGAAGCGGGCGTCGTGCGCAAGCCCGTGGCGGTGGACCTGGAAGATCTCAACGAACGCGTGGTCCTGGCCTATACCGGCGAGCCGCGCAATTCCGGCATCAACAACTGGGAGGTCATGAAGGCGCACATTGATGGCGACCGCGCCGTGCACCGCAATTTCGACCGCATCGCGCAGATAGCGCGCGGCATGCGCCAGGCGCTCGAAAAACCGGATTGGGACGAAGTCGCACGCTTGCTGCGGCAGGAGTGGGCCAACCGCAAGAAGAATGCTCCGGGAATTACCACGCCGCTAATCGACCGGTTGGTCGAGGTGACGCGGCCGGCCGGCGCCGTGGGCGCCAAGGTCTGCGGAGCGGGAGGTGGCGGCTGCGTCTTCTTCCTGGTCAAGCGCGGCGCGAAATCGCCCGTGTCCGATGCCATCCAACAGGAGGGCGCAACCGTCCTGCCTGCGCGTGTGGCTCCGCGCGGAGTTACCGTCGCAACGGCCGCCGGATGAAAGCTTTCGCGTAACTTTGGTTAACATGGAATTATGGAAAAACTGCCGGCATTTCACAACGAACCCTACACCGATTTCTCGACACCCGCAAACCGGCTGGCCCTCGACGAGGCGCTCGCCAAGGTGCGCGCGCAGCTCGGCCGCGAGTACCATCTGGCGATCGGCGGCGAGCGGCTGGAGACCGGCGATTTGCTGCGCTCGGTGAACCCCTCGAACCCGCGGGAGGTAATCGGCGTACACCATCGGGCCACTACCGAACTGGCGCGGCGCGCGGTGGATTCGGCATACGCCTATTTTCCCGAGTGGTCCGCCACGCCGGCCGAACAGCGCATTCGACTCCTCTTGCGCGCGGCCGATATCATCCGCCGCCGCAAGCTGGAGTTCGACGCATGGCTGGTCCTGGAGGCCGGCAAGACCTGGCCGGAGGCGGACGCGGATGTCTCCGAAGCGGTCGATTTCTGCGAGTACTACGCGCGAGAGATGCAGCGGCTCAGCGGTCCGCAACCGCCGGCTCTCCAACTCCCCGGCGAGCGCGGCGAATTGTACTATCTGCCGCTGGGCGTCGGCGTCATCATTCCGCCATGGAACTTCCCCCTGGCAATCATGGTGGGGATGACCGTGGCTGCGCTGGTGGCGGGCAACACGGCCATCGTCAAGCCGTCCAGCGAGACCCCCACCATCGGGGCGAAATTCGCCGAGGTGTTGCTGGAAGCGGGCTTCCCGGAACAGTCGTTCTGCCTGCTCACCGGCAGCGGCGCGGCGGTCGGCGACACCATCGTCGAGCATCCCAAGACCCGCTTCGTGGCCTTCACCGGCTCGCGCGATGTGGGGCTGCGCATCAACGAACTGGCGGCCAAGACGCACCCGGGCCAGATCTGGATTAAGCGCGTAATCGCCGAGATGGGCGGCAAGGACGCCATCGTGGTGGATGCGGATTGCGATCTGGACAAGGCCGTGGAAGGCGTGGCGGTTTCGGCGTTCGGATACTCGGGGCAGAAGTGCTCGGCCTGCTCGCGCGCGATTGTGGACGCCAAAGTGTACGATGCATTCCTGGAAAAGTTGCAAGTGCGCGTTTCCAAAATTAAGGTGGGCGATGCCGAGAAGCCCGAGAACTATATGGGGCCGGTGATCAGCGATGGCGCGCGGCGGACCATTCTGCAATATATCGAGACCGGCAAGCAAGAGGGGCGGCTGTTGCCGGTTAACGTAGCCGCGCCAGCAGCGGCTGCAGACGGATACTTCGTGCCGCCTACCGTCATCGCGGACGTGGACGCCAAGGCGCGCATTTTCCAGGAGGAGATCTTCGGGCCGGTCCTGGCGGTCACCAAGGCGCGCGACTTCGACCACGCCATGGATTTGGCCAACGATTCGCAATATGGCCTGACCGGCGCCATCTTCTCCAACGTGCCCGAACACATCGAGCGCGCCCGGCGGCAATTCTTCGTAGGCAATCTGTACGTGAACCGCAAATGTACCGGAGCCATGGTCGGCGCGCACCCGTTCGGCGGCTTCAATATGTCGGGCACGGATTCCAAGGGCGGCGGTTCGGATTATATGCTGCTGTTCTTGCAGATGAAGTCCATCGCCGAGAGGGTGGGATAAGCGCTGGTGAGTGGGGCAGGCCATCGTTTTTCGTGGCCTGCCGAGTCCTTCCCCAAAAATTTGGTATATTCGTTGAAACAACACGGTTCCCCTCTCGACGGCATGAAAGGAGTGTCTGGTGAGTTCAAAGAACGATTCTGAGGTTCCCGGCAAGCCCAAACGCGGCGTCTCCCGGCGCGGATTCATCCGCGGCGCGGGCATCGGCGGCGGCGTCCTTGGCGCGGGCATCCTCGACAAGAAGGCGCTGGCGGCGCCCGCGGCCGAAGGCCGGTTCGTAGGCCCCGGCGCGGTCCCCATCACGCTCAAGATCAATGGCAAACCGCAAACCCTCAACCTGGAGCCGCGCGTCACGCTGCTCGATGCGCTGCGCAATCAACTGGAACTGACCGGCGCCAAGCGCGTGTGCGACCGGGCCACCTGCGGCGCCTGCACCGTTATCATCAACGGCAAATCCGTGTATAGTTGCACGGTTCTGGCCATCGACGCCCAGGGCAAAGACATTCAGACCATCGAAGGCATTTCCAGCGGCAAGCCGCACCCGGTTTCGGAAGCCTTCGTCGACAAAGACGGGCAGCAGTGCGGCTACTGCACGCCGGGATTCGTCATGGCGGCCAAAGCCTTCCTCGACCACAATCCGAATCCGACCTACGAAGAGGTCAAGGAAGGCTTGTGCGGCAACCTCTGCCGCTGCGGCACCTACGTGGGCGTGCGCCAGGCCGTGCTCGAAGCCGCCAAGGAGATGAAGGGAGGAAACCATGCCTGATTACAGTTGGCCTCCGATGGATCAGCGGCGGGTCATCGGCAAGCCCACCAAACGCCGCGACGGACTCGAGAAATCCACGGGCAAAGCGAAGTATTCGTCCGACCTGAAGCCGCCCGGGATGCTGTTCGGCGCGCTGCTGACCTCGCCCCACGCGCATGCGCGCATCACCAGCATCGATACCAGCGAGGCGGAACACATGCCGGGCGTCACGGCGGTTCGCGTGATGACCGGGGCCGGCAAAGAAGTGCAGTGGGAAGGCGCGGAGATCGCGACCGTAGCGGCGGTTAGCGAAGAACTCGCCAACGATGCCCTGCGCAAAATCAAGGTGCAATACGAAGTCCTGCCGCACCTGGTACACGAGAACGATCTTGCCAAGGCCGGCAATCGCGCCAAACCCGCGGGCGAGCAGGTCACCGGCGATCCCGACAAGGCCTTCCAGGAAGCCGATGCCGTGATCGAAGGGACCTACGGCATTCCGGTGATCACGCACTGCTGCCTGGAGCCGCACGGCAACATCGTGCAGTTCGCGGGCGACAAAGTGAACCTGTGGCCCTCCACGCAGAACGTGTCCGCCATCGGAGGCGACCTGGGCAAGTCGCTGGAAGTGGCGGCCGCCAATGTGCACGTCGAGATGCAATACATCGGCGGCGGCTTCGGCAGCAAGTTCGCCGCGGATAGCTGGGGCGTGGAAGCCGCGCTGCTCTCCAAAGCCAGCGGCGGTAAGCCCGTGAAGATGTTCCTCGACCGCGCCACGGAATTGAAAATTGCCGGCAACCGTCCGTCGGCATTCGCCAATATCAAGGTCGGCGCCAAGAAGGATGGCACCATCACCGCATGGCAATCCATCTCGTGGGCTACCGGCGGCATGGGCGGCGGCGGCATGCCTCCCATCCCTTACGTTTTCACCGAAATTCCCAACAAGCGGCTGAACCACACCGCGGTCGCCATCAATGCGGGCGGCGCGCGCGCCTGGCGCGCTCCGAACCATCCACAGGCATCCTTCCTGACCTGTTCCGCGCTCGAGGATCTGGCCGCCAAGCTGCGCATGGATCCGCTCGAACTGTTCAACAAGAACCTCGGCTACACCGCGCGCGAGGCCACCTACAAAGCCCAATTGCAGAAGGCCGCCGAAATCATGGAGTGGCAGAAGCGCTGGCATCCGCGCGGCGAGGGCCACGGGCCGGTGAAACAAGGACTCGGCCTGGCGGTCAACACCTGGGGCGGCGGCGGACACGCCAGCCAGTGCCGTACCACCATCAATCCGGATGGATCGGTGGTGCTGGAAATCGGAACCCAGGATCTGGGCACCGGTACGCGAACCGCCATCACCATGGTGGCGGCTGAAACGCTGGGCCTGCCGCTGGGCGCTATCACGCTGCGCATCGGCAATAGCGACTACCCACCGGATGGCGCATCGGGTGGCTCCACGACCATAGGCGGCGTCTCGCCATCCACGCTGAAATCCACCACCAACGCGCGGGCGAAATTGTTCGCGGCGGTGGCGCCGGCCCTCGGCACGACGCCCGATCGGCTCGCGGCCGTGGATGGCCGCATCCAGGTGCAAGGCGATCCGTCCAAGAGCCTGCCCTGGCAGGATGCCTGCCGCAAATTGGGCAGCAGCAAGATCTCGGAGATGGGCGAGAACAATCCGCGCAATCCCGGCGGGTTGATGTCCAGCGGCGTGGGCGGCGTGCAAATGGCCGACGTCTCCGTCGACACCGAGACCGGCATCGTCAAGATGAACAAGTTCGTGGCCGTGCAGGACTGTGGCCTGATTATCAATCCGTGGCTCGCCGAAAGCCAGATCCACGGCGCGGTCATCATGGGCATCTGCGGCGCGCTGTTTGAAGAGCGCATCATGGACGAGCAGAGCGGCAAATATCTGAATGCCGACATGGAGTTCTACAAGCTGGCCGGCATCGCCGATATCGGCGAGATCGTGGTGCACCTGGACATCACGCCGGAGAACGATAAACGCGGCGTGATTGGACTGGGTGAGCCGCCGGCCATAGGCGTGATCGCCTCGATCGCAAACGCGGTGGCCAACGCCATCGGAGTCAGGGTGCCGCACGTACCGCTGACCGCGGACCGCGTGCTGGCGGCCCTGGAAGGGAGGAACGCATAATGCAAGCCTTCGAATATGCCAGCCCCGCCACCGTCCGCGAGGCGGTGGGCATGCTGGGCGCGCGCTGGGGCGAAGTGGATGTGCTGGCCGGCGGTACCGACCTGCTGAGCCTGATGAAGGAGCAAATCGAAACGCCGCGGCGCGTGGTGAATATCAAAAACATCAAGGAACTCGGCGGCATCAAAAAGCACGGTGCGGAGGTGCGCATCGGCGCCGCCGTCACCTTCGATGAACTGGAGCGCAATCCCGAAATCCGGCGGTTCTATCCGGGGCTGGCGCAAGCGGCGCGCGGCGTTTCGAGCCCGCAAATCCGCAACATGGGCACGGTGGCCGGCGATCTTTGCCAGCGGCCGCGCTGCTGGTATTACCGCAACGGCTTCGGTTTGCTGGGCCAGGATAAAGATGGCAAATCGCTGATCCCCGGCGGCGAGAATAAGTATCACGCCATCCTGGGCAACGCCGGTCCGGCTTATTTCGTGAGCGCATCCAGCCTGGGTCCCGCGCTGGTCGCGCTAGGCGCGAAGATCCGTCTGGTTTCGGCTTCGGGCAGCCGCGACGTGGATGCCGCGAAGTTCTTCGTCACGCCGCAGAACGCCGCCAGCCGCGAGATCGCGCTGCTGCCCAACGAACTGGTCACCGAGATCGTATTGCCGTCCACCGACACTCACAGCGCCACTTACGAAGTGCGTCAAAAAGAAGCGCTGGACTGGCCGCTGGCCACCGCTTCCGTGGTTTTGAACATGGCGGGCGACACCGTCTCCAGCGCGCGCATCGTGCTGGGACACGTAGCCCCCACGCCGTGGGTTGCGACCGAGGGGCAAATGGCGCTGGCGGGCAAATCCGTCACGCAGGCAGTAGCCGCGGAAGTGGGCAAAGCGGCGCTCGAAGGCGCTACGCCGCTCAGCCAGAACCGCTACAAGGTGCAACTGGCGCGCGTCGCCGTGAAACGCGCGCTGCTCATGGCCGCAACAGGAAAGATATAACATGGAACTCCCAGGATTGACCCACATCGGCATGGAGCGCTGCCATAACCTAAACTGGAAAGGCCAGTTCATCGACGCCGAATGGGACCCCACGGTCCAGCACGGCAACGACCGGCTCTTCTGGTGCCAGCACACATACAACTGCCTCGGCCCGGACGGCAAAGTCGTCGACGACGAAGAGTGCAACCCGGCCAGGGAGTGCTATAAGGCGCTATAGGTTGGGCAGATGATCGTTTTACGTCGTCTGCCAGCGCTCCCCGAAGGCGGCAGACCACGAAGTGCGATGGTCTGCCCCACCAAAGTGAACAGTAATGCACCTGGAACATGAGCGGCTGTTCATTACCCCCTGCCGCCGTCCGCGCCAAGGATGGAAAGAGGCCTTCGCCGCGGCCGGTTCTTCTGCCCACGATCCGTTGCTGCTTGACTCTTTGCCTCCGAATCGGTTCGAAGCCGAGGAGTGGAGGTGGTGAATCCACCGCGGCGTGACGACGTCTGGATGGTCGCCTTGGACCCCACCCAGGGCTCGGGGATTCAGAAAACCCGCCCCTGTCTGATCGTTTCACCCGATGAGGCCAATGCCTATTTGCGCACGGTCATTGTCGCTCCCATGACGACGACCGAACGATCCTATCCGACGCGTGTCGGCATTACGTTCCAAAGGAAGCGTGGCCAAGTTGCACGGGATCAAATCAGGGCGGTAGACCGGGAACGTCTGGTCCGCAAGCTTGGCGCAGCCCCGGCAAAGACTGCGCAAGCGGTCGCGTCGGTTTTGGTGGAGATGTTTACCAGAACCTGAAATTCTCCGGCATCCGCTATAATAGTAGCAATAGGAGGGCAGATGCATCGAACAATCGCAATAGCCGTCGTGTCGCTGGCGATGGCTGGCTTTACTTTCGCCGCCGCAATTCCCGCGCACAACATTTACGGTAATTATGTGGAGGCCCGCACGGCGGACGTCTACACCGGCCCCTGCTTCGCCAACGCCGAAGTCGGGCTGGTCGGCCAGTTGGCAGTGTTCGGCTGGAAGGTGACCAAAGGTACCTGGCAGGGCGTGGATCTCGATGGCATGTCCGTCGTGGGAGTGGTGCGCGCGCATCACACGCTGGGCGATGTCTTCGAATCCGCCTATCCCGTGAAAGCCGTCATGATCGTGGATAGCCGCGCCAACACGGAGCAGCGCCTGGCCTTGCAAAGCTTCGCCAAACACATGGCCGGCGATCTATTGCAGGACGTGGTCCGCGTGGACTATCAGCCGATCGAGCTGACCTTCGCCGACGACAACATCCATAGCATGAAGGCCAACCTGACGGCCGGCAACCTGGCCAAGATCACGACGCGCGCGCTGAGCGAAGGCGACCACATCTGCCGCAACGAAGAAGTCTGGTACCGTCCGCTCACCAAGCTGGACCACGCCATGCCCGCCTACGCGCTGGCGAACCAATTCCAGGGGCAGGGCCTCGACACCACCTGGCGCAGCCCAGACAAGCGCAGCGCCTTCATCGGATCGTTCGTTACCGAGTCTGAGTAGAATGGAGGGCGGGCTTGAGCCCGCGCGGGGCTTAAGCCCCGCCCAGGTACCGGCTGGCCCATTCCAAAAACGTGGGCCAGTTCGGACCCGCGGTGTGCCCGCCGCTATGTTGCCGGAAAGCCACCTCGCCGTCGGTGAGCGCGGTCTCGATGGGAGGCATCTCGGTGGTCCCCAGATCCTTCTTGCCCAGCAGCCTGTAAACCGGACCCGCGCCCGCGGCCGCCAGGAACATGCCCTTGGCGTCCACCCATGCGTCGCCCCTGAACGCGCCGGCACTGATGAACACCGGACGCGGCGCGCACAGGGCAACGAGCTCGTGCGAATCCACCGGCAGATCGTTCCAGTTCAGCGGCCCGCCGTACTTGATGAAGTTGCCCGCCATCCAGTGATATTCGCCCGACCCGGCCAGGTTCTCCACAATCTCGCCGTAGTTGCGGCGATGCAGCTTCGCCCCGCCCTCGCCCGATGAGGCGATGAACCCGATGGCGAAACGCTGGTCGTAAGCCATCGTCACCAGCGCCGCCTTGCCGTACCGCGACAGGCCTTCGATGCCCACCCGCCTGGCATCCACGGCCTTGTCGGTCTCGAAGTAATCGAGCGCGCGGCTGGCGCCCCAGGCCCACGCACGCAGTGCGCCCCAATCGTCCGGCTTGCGCGGCTGGCCCTTGTTCACCAGGCCGATGATGCCCTCGGTCAGGCCCGCGCCGTTGTCGGCCTGCACGCTGCCGGGGATCAGGATGGCGTAGCCCCACCCCTTGGCCAGCACCTGCTGTTGCCAGGGCGGCCCGCTGCCGGCGGGTGGTGGCGGCATGCGGCGCCCAGCGGGGAAGACAAACCCGAACTCCATGATCACCGGCACCGGACCGCTGGCGTTGGCCGGCGTCGTCAGGGTCAAGTCGATGTTGACGGCGATCGCCGGATACGCGGAATTGTCCACGTGCCCCACCAGCTTCTTAACCACCACCGGCACGTCGCCGTTGTTCTCCTGCGTTGTGCCAGTCACTTCCCACGTCACCTTCGGCGTGACCTTGGGCACGCGCCCATAAACTTCCCGATCGAAATCCTCCACAATCTCCGGACGCCGCTTGCTCCACCAAACTTTGGCCGACTTCACTTTCTTGCCGTTCTTCAGCACCAGCGGATCGGGCAGTTTCGGATACGGATTGGCTTTCGCCTCATCGTAGTTGGCGGCGTTCGGCGCTTGCGGGTGATTGCCGTCCGCGCCCGGCCGCAGCGAGGTGATGTGCAACTGATCCATCATCTGCTGATGGTCCTGCTGCGCCGTCATCTTGGCGGGCGCTGGCGTGTCCTGCGCGCGTGCCGACAGAGCGACGAACGCCATGAGAAAGAAAACCAGCCGTCGATTTTTCACGAGGTCATTATAATTCGCGGCCGGCTTCCAGCGTCGTCACTACCAGCGCGACCCACAGTAAGTCCGCGAGCAGCAGGTGCAGGATCTGCATCCAGACCGGCGCGAGCAGAACGATGTTCACGGCTCCGGCGGCGAGTTGCAAGAATACCAGTGCCGCGACCACAACGCCCATCCGGACCGCACTCGCCCGTGTGGATCGCATCGCCGTCATAGCGGCTGCCAGCAAGATGATCGCGCCCACCACCGCCAGCACCGGGTGTACGGCTCGCAGGCGCAGCAGCACGCTGGCCGTTTGCGAGAACTCCTGCCGCATCCCGGCGGCCACGGAAGCGGCCGGATACAGCGTGTCGCCCAGGGCCGCAATGGCGCCGCTGACCGCCACCACGATCGCCACCGGCAGCGCGGCCACCAACAACTTCGGCGCGCGCGGCCAGGGGCGCGCTACGGGATCGCAGCCAAACCACGCCGTGAGGGTCAGCATGGCCAGCAGGATCTGGGTGTTCACCAGGTGCGCGGAGAGATAGGCGGCGCGCCCCGCGGAAGCGTTGTGCTCCACGTATTGCAACAGAACCAGGCCCGCTCCCAGCAGCGCCTCCACAATCAGGAACACGACCGAGAGCGCCGCACACGTGCGCGCACGATGGCCGCGCGGGAACAGCCGGTAGGCCCACAGGCAAAGCGCGGCGACGCCCACCAACGCGAGGCCGCTCGTGGCGCGGTGGGTGAATTCGATGACGGTTTCGATGCGCGGCGCGCGCGGCACCATCGCGCCATTGCACAGCGGCCAGCGGTTGCCGCAACCGGCTCCCGAGCCAGTGGCGCGCACGAACGCGCCCCACAGGACCACCAACATGTTGTAAGCGAGCACGCCCCAGGCAACCCGGCTGAATCGTCGCGTGTCCGCCACTGGGTGAGACATAAGCCTCAATGTAGCAAGTGCTACCGTGAAGCACATGCCAACCCTCATCGACCTGAGCCATACGGTGGAACATGGCCTGATCACGTACAAGGGTCTGCCCGCGCCCATCGTCTGCGACTTCCTCAGCCGGGAAGACTCGCGGCGCATCTACGTCCCCGGAACGGAATTCCATATCGGCAAAATCGAAATGGTGGCCAACACCGGTACCTATGTGGACTCGCCGTTTCACCGCTACGCCGATGGCCAGGACCTCTCCGAACTGCCGCTGGAGTCGCTCGCCAACCTGGAGGGTATCGCGGTGCGACACGCCGGGCGCGCGATCGGCCGCTCCGCATTCGGCGATCTGGAGCTGCGCGGCAAGGCTGTGCTGATACACACCGGATGGGACCGCCATTGGGCCACGGACCAATACTTCGAAGGCCATCCGTTCCTGACGGAGGAGGCGGCCCGGCACATAGCCAACTCCGGCGCCGCACTGGCAGGCATCGATTCGCTCAATATCGACGATACCGCCGACCTGTCGCGGCCGGCGCATTCCATCCTGCTGCGCGCCGGCATTCCCATCGCCGAGCATCTGTGCAACCTGGAATCGGCCCCGGCGGCAGCCTTCCGGTTTTTCGCCGTGCCGGTAAAGGTGAAGCGCTTCGGCACTTTCCCGGTGCGGGCGTTTGCGATCGTGTAGGCCGTGCTCGGGTGCGGCGTAGCTGGGCTGAAGGCATGGGCGCGATACGCCAAAGTGAGACCTGTCTGCCCAGCTTCAAGATGCGCCGTAACAAGATCCTCGCGCCTCTGGGCGCAGGCGGGATGGGCGAGGTGTACAAGGCCATCGGCGCCACCATGGAGAAGTTCACCGGCGGACGGTTCGGAGCCGAACGGCCGTGAACCTGCCGTCCATCATCGCCGCTCGCCACCCACCCGGTCGTCTTGGCCAAAATCAGGCTATAATTGTTAGCCATAGCAGGAACCATGGTTCGACGGCTTACCCCTTTGCCACTTTGCCTTTGCTGCTGGCATCCGCTGTCCCCCTAAGCGCTCAAGCTTCGGCGAACATCCGCCAGTGAAGGGCACGCCGGCTCGATGTCAAGCTTCTGCAGCGCAATAGCTTTCAAGACTATAAACTCCGGACCGACAGCGTGCAGCGTATTACGGTTGGCGCGAATCAAGGCATAAGCGTGGTCGCAGACTACGTGAACGTCGGCCAGAGGAAGGCCGAGTATCACACTTGGGTCTACTAGGGAAAGCCCATGTGTATTTCGACGACCGGGTTCCCGAGGCGCAACTGCCCGCATTTTCAGGAGCGCTTTAATGCTGCTATAGTTTTCCCCGAAAGGAGGAGTGGCCATGTTTCAGCGGCTTATCGCTTTTTCCGTTTTGCCTCTACTGGCAGTAGCAGGCGAAATTGGCAATCTGCAAGAATGGTGTCTACCACCGCCGGCTGGTCCATCGTGAGCGAGAAGCCTTCCGCGGACGGCGCACAGATGGTCTGTGTGAAGGACTCCGTGACGGAGACGATGGGCGCAGCGTGGTTCAAGCCGCAGAACGTGGATGCGGCGAACATTCCTGCATTTCTCGACCGGCGGCTGGATGCCAAGGCCGCGCAGCGCAACAACTTCGAGGGCTATCGATTCCGGCCCGACAGCGTGCAGCGTACCATGATCGGCGGGCATCCGGCGTTCAGCGCGGTTGCCGACTAGGACTAGGTGAGCGCGGGCCAGCAGAAGGTCGAGTACATTACCTGGATTGACGCTCCCAAGTGCCGCGTACTGTTCAGCGTCCAGAAGCCGGTGGGCCAGTTTCCCGCTTTCCAGCCGCGCTTCGACGGGCGCGACCACTGGCGAGGTCCAGGTAACGACACCGGGCGGCACGCTCTCCAGCGGCGGCCCCTTCATCGTGGTTCCGTGATTTTGAGCGGCTGCGTCCCTCAGGCGCGCTGGTAAGAAGGGACAGTCGTCGACCGGCGCTGCCTATTCGTATCGCAAAGCCGAAATTGGGTCGATGCGCGAGGCCTTCCATGCGGGCACCAGAGCCGCCAGCGCAGCCACCGCGGCAAGCGCGGCCGTCGCGCCCGCGTAAATGGGAAGGTCCGCCCCCTGGATGCCGAACAATTGCGATTCGACATAACGGCTCAGTGTAAACGCCGCGCCCAAGCCAATCACGATTCCCGCCGCTACCATGCGGCCGGCATCCAGCAGCACCATCCGCAGCACGGCGGCGGGCAACGCACCTAGAGCCATGCGTACGCCAATCTCGGCGGTCCGCCGCGCAACCGCGAAGGCGATCACGCCATAGACTCCGATGGCGGCAAGCAGCGTCGCCAGTATGCCAAACGCACTCGATAAAACAGCCACCAACCGCTCCGTGTAAAGCGCCTCGCGAATGCGCAGCTCAACCGGCTGGATCTCCGGAACCGGCAAGCCTGCGTCGGCCTCCCTCACCGCCCGGCGGATGGCCGCCGCCAGACCGGCCTCGTTCCCCGCGGCGCGGACGTAGAAGACCATGCGCGCAGGCACTTCGCGTTGCGTATAGGGGAAAAAGACCGTGCTGGACACGGGACGCCGCACATTGGTGCGGACGTCCGCCGCGACGCCCACGATTTCCCGGTTGAGCGGCACCTTCGGACCGCCAAAACCCAAATGCCTGCCAAGCGGGTTTTGCTTGGGGAAATAACGCTTGACGAATGCCTCATTGACTACCACCGGCTCCACGGCCGCATCGCGCTCGTTGAACTCGCGGCCGGCGCGCAACGGGATCCCCAAGGCGCGGAAATAGGCGGGGCTGATCGCTTCAATCCTCGAAGTAGCGAAGTCTTTCCCAGTCGCCTCGGAGCCTTCCAACCGAATGCCCATGCCCCAGCCGGCGCCGCTGTACGGTCCGCCGTCGCCCCCAGCCACCCCGCTTATGCCGGGCAGCGCGGCGAGACGCTCCAGCAGATCGCGATAAAAAGCGTTGGCTGCCGCTCGCCCGGTGCGGATCAAGGTGGCGTCCACGGAGAACATCCACAGGCGTTCGGCGCGAAAGCCGCGGCTGGCGTTGACCAGGTTCGCGGCGCTGGCGCTGAAAAGTCCCGCGCCCACTACCAGCAGAACGGAGAGCGCGACCTGCACCGTGACAAGCACGCGCCGCAATCTCGCGGAACTCCCGCCGGAGAGCACGTTGGAGGCCTGATTCTTGAGCGTTGCGGCGACGTTCGGCTTGGTCGCCTGCAGTGCCGGGATGAGAGCGAACAACAGCGCGCACACCACCGATAGCGCCAATGTGTAGGCCAGCACCCGAAGGTCGAGCGATCCGGAGACCCAGCCTCCGGCGGCATCGCGCGGCAAGATACGCAGCAGCCCCACCGTGCTCCAATGCTCCACCAGCAGTCCGGCGGCCGCCCCGGCTATGGCCAGCAGCAGACCCTCTAGCAGCAATTGTTTCACCAGCAATCCGCGCTTGGCTCCCAGTGCCAGCCGGATGGCGATCTCCCGCTGCCGCCCGGTACCGCGTGCTACCAGCAGGCCGGCGACATTCGCGCAGGCGATCAGCAGGACCAGGGCAACCATGATCATCAGCACGGTAAGCGGCTTTTCCCACTTTTCACGGAGTTCGGTAATGCCGCGCGCGGCGGGCAGCAGTGCGAGGCGGTTCTTGAGCAGCGCCTCCCGATCCTTCGGGTCGCGCGGAGCGGCGCCCTGGCGCAGATCGGCTTCGAGGATGGCATGAAATACCACGTCCGTCGCCGCCTGCGCCTTGGCCAGGCTTTCGCCCGGTTTGATGCGGGCGAAGAAGTTGAGCCAGCTATGGGTGCGGTCTTCGAGCACATCCTCGGTCGGGGTAATCGCCCGCTGCATGGCGATGGGCACGAAGACGTCGGGCGAATCGCCCTGCACCAGGCCATTAAAATTGGCGCTGGAAACCCCGATCACGACGAAGGGCTGACCGTTGATGGCAACCGTTTGGTTCACGATCGCGGGATTCGCGCCCAGATGGCTGGACCAGAAACTGTGACTGAGGACTGCGACGGGATGGGCGCCGGGCGCGCCGTCGTCTTGGGGTGCGATGGTGCGGCCCAGTATCGCGGGGACCCCCAGGGTGGTGAAGTAATTGCCAGTCGTTAGTTCCGCTTGAGCCGCCTGGGTGCTCCCCTGCCAGGTGACGCGCACCGGCGCTGTGGCGCAAGCCAGAATGCCGGCAAACGCGGGAACGCGATCGCGCAGATCCCGGTACAACGGATACGGGAAAACGGACTCGGAGTTGGTTGTCCAACTCGATGAGTGCTCGCCGGGGCCCGAGTAGTCGCCGTGCAGCGCAACCAGCCGTTCGGGGTCCGCCACCGGCAGCGAACGAAGGACCACCTGGTCCAGCAGAGAGAAGATGGCGGTATTGGCGCCAATTCCAAGAGCCAGCGATAACACGGCGGCCAAGGTGAAGACGGGACTTCGGCGCAGCGCGCGCACTCCGTGCAGGAGGTCCACCAGCATACCTATATGCTATCGGGACGCGGGTTGCTTCGCTACGGTTGTGAACGAATAAAGACGCGGCCTGAGAGGCCGCTGCAGGCTGAGAGCCTGCCCCACTCAGGAGAGCAGGGCTACGCGAAGCTTTTCGAGTTGGCGGCGGGCGATATCGGCCCAACTGCTGGCGCTATCGATCTTCAGATAGGCCTTCCAGTGGTGGACGGCCCGCAGCACGTCGCCGCGGCGCTCGCACAGCAGGGCGAGATTGAAGTGCGCGTCGCCATAGCGCGGATTGATGCGGAGGGCGGTCTCGTAACAGAGCTGGGCTTTGGACAGGTCGCCGCGCTCGTCGTAGAGGTTGCCGAGATTGAAATGCGCCAGGGGGTAGTTGGGATCGGCTTTCAATGCGCGGGTGTAGTAGTCTTCGGCTTCCTGGAACTGGCGCAGGCGGTAACGAATGGTGCCCAGGTTGACCAGCGCGCCGGCGGCTTGGGGGTTGCACTCGACGGCCTGCAGATAGGCCTCCACGGCCTCGTCGATGGGCGCGCCGGTTTCTTCCAGAAACAACCCTTTCTGAAACCAAGCTTCGGAGTCGCGTTCACGCGGGGGCGGAGGCGGCTGGGGCGGCAGTGCTTGCACGCGGGCCAACTCGGAGGTGTCGAAGTCAAAGAGGATTTGACCGGTGAGCGCCATCATGTTTTGGCCCGCCACGCGCACGGCGATGTTGCGGCCATCGGAAAAGATCTTGAGTTCGGCCAGGGGATCGCGCACCTCGGAGAGGCGCTGCTTCAAGGAATCCAGGGCGCGTCCGATTTTGCGCAGGGGGATGCGGCGGGCGCGCAGTTCGCCGATGGTGCGGAGGGCGATCAGGTCGCGGAAGGAATAAGTGTCGGCCGCGGGAACCAGGCCCGAACGTTCCCAACTCCGCAACTGCCGCTCGGAGAGATGGAGCATTCGGCAAACCTCGGCACGCTGATATTGATGCTTCGGCGCGGTGGCAGGCACGGGGGGATTTTAGCATGAAGCGGCAAACCCGCGAGGCGTAGCTGTTGAAGGGCAGCAGCCAGGAGCGTGGGAAACTTCCCAGAAGGGACTTCAAGCCCGCGTCGGCCACACGGACGAGTGGATTTCCTTCCCGGACGACGAAGTTCAAATTGGAACAGTGGGTTGGAAGGGCTGGCCCATGGCCCTGCAGTGTGGGAGGGATCGGCCGGATCCGTTAGCGCTCGGGAGAGAATCGCACTGCTTGCGCGCTATCATGGGTTCATGGCGGTCCGGGTTTCGAACAACAATCTGCCTAATCGCGCGGTCGGCGCCGCGGTCCAGGAAGCGGTGCTCGAAACAATTGGTGCTCTGGACGGCGACTGGCGGGTCCAAATTCATGAAAGCCACGACTCCCCGTCGTGGCATATCACGATTTGGGGACCAAACGACTTTCGCTGGACCCGAGAATTCTTCGGACCGGAGGAGCAGAACTCCTCGGACGGTTACGCCGCTATAAGAAAAGCTGTAGGCGATGCACTGGCGCGCTCATCGGTAAGAACCCGGCCGGTTGTGTGCATTAGTTACTCTTATCCCGACAACAAGGATTTCTTCGTCAATCAACTTGTTGATCGCCTTGGCCAAGAACTCCAGATTCAGTTCGGCGAGCCAATCAACGTGATCTGGGACGAGCATCGCTTGCGCCCGGATGCGAGATGGTCGGAAGGAGCCGAGAAGTGGCTCCAACTCGCCTCGTTCTTGGTCCCGGTAGTGTCGCCCAGCTACTTTAGGAGCGATTTATGCCGGAAGGAATTCGAGGTGTTCCTCGGAAGGGAGCAGCAAGCAGGCCGTACGCTGATCTTTCCGGTTCGCTTCGTGGCAACCGGTGAGTCCGAGGACTCAGCCGCTCAATCGCAGCCGGCATGGGTGCAGGGCCTGAGGCGCCATAAAGCCTTCGACCTTCGCCCATATCGATTCGACCTGGATACGAAGGACGCGCGGCGAGTGATTTCTTTCCTCGCGGCGTCAATTCGAGACGCGCATGCGCGGAACCCGCCCGAGCCTGCCAATCCCAGAATCGACGGTGAGCCGGTTATCACAGCGGCGGAACCGCTCTACGTCGAGTCGCTTCGGCTAAGAGATTTCAGGTGTTTTGAACAACTTGAGCTGCGCCTTGACAGGCCGTCGAGCCTGGAGGGGCGGTGGACCTGCATTGCTGGAATCAACGGAGCCGGGAAATCAAGCATCCTGCAAGCGCTCGGTGTTGCTTTACTGGGCTACCCGATGGCGCTCGAGCTCGGTGGTGCGCGGCTGAACCGAATGCGTCGGCTAGTGGATCTTGTCAATCGGATGCGAGCGGAGGTGGAGGTTGTGCTAAGCGCACCCGATCCCGACCCGCCGGTTTCATTTCGCCTGGACATTGACGATGGCCAAATCGTGGCTAAAGGTGGCGCGACATTTGGCCCTCCGGTTTGGGACCGGGTTCGGCGGCTAGTGATCGCTGGCTACGGCGCTACGCGCAACCTCTCTTCGCGCACCGATTTTGTTAGCGAGAACCTCAGCCCTGACGTCCGCCGGCAGATCACGCTGTTTGAGCCCTTGAGCCAACTGGCGGGCGCCGAGGCGGTGCTGTTGCCAGAGGAGACAAGCCGGGCCTTTGCGAATCTCTTCCAAAACGTCATCCTGGAAGTATTCGGTGCGGAGTTGGTGTACGCGACCGGTGGCTTCACCCGCTTTATCGTCGCGAACCAAGAGATGGTTGAGGCGATCGATCTGCCCGACGGTTACCGCTCTCTTGTTGCCTGGCTTGCGGACCTGTGCGCTTTCTGGTGCGAGAAAGCGCCGGATCTCGCAGCTAGCGCGAAACCAGCGGACATACATGCGATCGTGCTCGTCGATGAGATCGACCTTCATCTGCATCCTAGCCTACAGCGAGCATTGATTCCTCGGCTGCGAAAGACGTTTCCGAAGGTTCAGTGGATCGTTACTACGCATTCCCCCCTTGTTCTCGCCAACTTCGATGCAAACGAGATCATAGCCCTCGATCGGGATAGCTACGGCAACATTCGTGAACTTGACCGGCAGATCCTCAGCTTCACGGCGGACGAGATTTACGAATGGCTGATGGGCACGCGGCCGGTAGGCGCTGAAATCCAGGAGGAGCTTCGCAAGTCGGACGAAGGCCGTGGCAGAGACCCAAAAGAGATGGCGGTCATGATGCGGGTCTCACCCAGCACGGACGAACAGGCCGCTCGGGAACAGGTGGCGGAATTTAAGGAGATTCTGAAGACTCTCAAGCACTGACATGCGGCACCTGCGAAGACCGCAATACACGGTTCCTACAATGCTTGATACCGGCCGCGGTGGCCGTCGGCGACAGGGAGATCGCAGCCATTACGAACGGACCGCGGCTGTTCGAGTTCCCTTCCCGCCACACTGGACCGAGCCCGACGTCAAAGGTCTGCTGCACGCGATGCAAGGCAGTATCTGCGCCTATTGCGGTTTGGATGTCGGGTTGGACGTCGACCACTTTCGCCCGAAAGGTGCTATCGACGAAGATCCCGCCCACGGCGGCTATTGGTGGCTGGCGTACGAGTGTTCAAACTACTTCCTTGCGTGCACAACCTGCAATCGTAACCGGAAGAAAGCCAGCTTTCCAATCCTGCCGTTCACAGCTCGGTGTACCTATCAAACGCGGGGCACGATTCGTGCGGAAAAGCGCATCCTGCTGGATCCATCGGAGGACCCCATCGAGGAATGGCTAACGCTTGGTCAGGGGGATGAGACTGGCAAGCTGATCCCTAACGCCGATCTCAGCACGGAGGAGCGGTCGCGGGTCCAGGAGGCCATCGACCTTTTTGGTTTGAACAGCGACCAGATGGTGCGGGGCCAACGATCTAAAGCTTATGAGCGTGCAGCACGAGCGGCGGCTGAGCAACGTTGGGATGAACTAAGACTCAGCGCAATGTGTCACCGTCCTCACAGCTTGGCCGCCCGAATCGTCCTAGAGAGGGTGGCCCCGGAGTGCCTCCCCACCGCTGAGGAGGAAATGCGAGATCTCATCGACTTACTCTGGAAAGATCTGCGGACGCTTGTGGATGAGATTCGAAGTTTCCGAGCGAGGGCGAGAGCCCCGAGCCCGGTGGATGAACGGCAACTCCGCGAACTAGTTTGGGCATTAATCGTGCTGCGGAGCGATCCTCCGGCGGGCGATCCGTCAAGTGCCGACGAATACCTGGGGCAACTGCTGGAGCGCGAGGAGGCCGAAATTAGGACAGCAATCGCCGCACTATTCCGCGCCATGCAGCGAGCGCTCGCCGAGGTGAGTGGCCATCATGGCAAATAAGATTTGTCTACCGCGGCATCCGCGCAGATCACTTGGTCGCGTAGTCGTTTTAAACCGGACTTGTGCCGCTCGGGGGCCAGAAACGGCGTTCGAGGCAATCAGGATGCCGCCGGCATTGCCCGCTGCACGCTCCCGCAATCGAACTTCCGGCGCGCCAGCATCTTGACCCCGCAGTGGCGCCAGCCGTGACGTTTGACGGTATTTATAGTCCAATAGAATCATGAACAGGGTCATCGCATCGCTCTTCCTTGCCACTTGCGCCTTCGCCGGAGATCCTGAATGGCCCGGTTTCCGCGGCCCCTCCTCCAACCCCTCCGCCCTCAACTCCAATCTGCCCGACAAATGGTCGAAAACGTCGAACATCGAATGGACCGCGACCCTCCCCGGCCTGGGCTGGTCTTCTCCGATCGTCGCCGGCAGGAACATCTTCGTCACCACCGTCACCACCGACGGCAAGGCGAAACAGCCGCAAGCCGGCACCGACTATTCCAACCAATACGTTGCCGAGCTCATGAAGCAGGGTCTCAAAGAGAAGGAGCTTCTGGACCGCCTGAACGCGCGCGATTTCGAATTCCCCGACGAAGTCTTCCTCCATTACTTCCTCTATTCCATCGATCTCGACTCCGGCAAGATCAACTGGAGGCGCGAATTCCATGCAGGCCACCCTCCCGGGGGCCGTCACCGCAAGAACAGCTTCTGCTCGGAAACCCCTGTCACCGACGGCCAGCGTGTCTACGTGTACATTAACAACCTTGGACTTTTCGCCTATGATCTCGACGGCAACAAAATCTGGAACACCCCGCTCGAAAGCTTTCCGACCATCCTCGATTTCGGTACGGCCTCTTCACCCACTCTGGTCAATGGCCTCGTGATCGTCGTCAACGACAACGAGAAACAGCAGTTCATCGCGGCATTCGAGACAAATACCGGCAAGCAAGTCTGGCGCACAGATCGCTCAATTCACGTTCAAGGCTCCGATCGCCAGACCGGCTGGTCGAGTCCCTACATCTGGAAGAACTCCGAGCGCAGCGAAATTGCCACTATTGGCCCTGGCCTCGCCATCAGTTACGACCTCAAAGGCCAAGAACTGTGGCGTCTCGGCGGGATGTCCGCCATGCCAATCCCGAGTCCATTCGCCTACGGCGGCCTGTTGTATCTCAACGGTGGGACGGCTAAAGCCCTGGCCGCGATCAAACCAGGGGCGCACGGCGACCTCACCACGCCAGACGGCGCCAAGCTGAACGAGTTTGTCGCTTGGATGCAGCCCAAAGCGGGAACTTATCTGCCAACCGAACTGGCCTATGGCGGAGGGCTCTACGTCCTCACCCACAACGGCATCCTCACGCGATTTGACGCTAGCACTGGCGTGCAAACTTACAAGGCGCGCATCGGCGAAGGCGGCGATTTCACCTCATCGCCCTGGGGCTACAACGACAAGATTTTTTGTTTGAACGAAGAAGGCCGAACGTTCGTGATCCGCGCTGGCGATAAATACGAATTGCTCGATTCCAACGACCTCGGCGAGATGGCGCTGGCCACCCCAGCCCTTATTGCCGATCGCCTGATCCTGCGCACCGAGAATCATCTCTACTCCATCCGCAACACACCCAGCAGCAGGCGCCGTTAAAGAACCGAATTCAGGGAGCGGTTTGGACAGGAATCGTTTTTCATCCATGCATCCTCGGACCCCAATGTGCCGAAGCACAGAGCATGCGAATCGAAGAGTCCTGGCGCCCTCATGCACGGCGCGCCTGGGCTAGCCCCAATACTGTTCACTTAAGGGCCTTCGGTGGGGCAGACGATCGGTTTATGTCGTCTGCCAGCGCCCCGCAGAGGAGGCAGACCACGAAAGACGATGGTCTGCCCCACCAAAGTGAACAGCATTGGGGCTAGCCCCACGATTAACCTGGGATCGGCTCCACAAACACGGCGGTGCCGTAGGCCAGTACTTCGGTAACCCCGCTCATGATTTCGGTGGCGTCGTAGCGCGCGCCGACCACGGCGTTGGCGCCCACTTCGGCGGCGTGGTTCAACATCAGCTCGAAAGCGTGCTGGCGGGTCTTTTCACAGAGGCTCGACAGCAGCGTGATGTTTCCGCCGACCAGCGTCTGCAGGCTGGCGCCGAGGGTGCCGAAGACCGAGCGCGAGCGTACCACGATGCCGCGCACTACACCGAGATTGCGCACGATCTTGTAGCCATCCAGGGTGAAAGCGGTAGTCACCATGTATTCAGGGACGAACGTGGATTGAGGATTGCCGGCTGGATCTGCCATAAGCTTTATCTTAGTAGAATAGAGCCGTTATGGCGCAGACACCCGCGATCCCACCATCCAGTCCCTTGCCGCCCGCCAGCGCCGAGTATGAGACGGCCATGCATGGCGCGCCCGGCAAATCGCCGCAGGTCCGGAAGTGGAAGATGTTCCGCTCCAGCCAGGGCGAGACGCATCTCGATTTCGGAAAGACCGGACTGATCGGCAAGCCGGGGGCGGGGCAGACGATTCTGCTCGATCATGTGAAGCGGGAGGCTCGCGTGGTGCCGACGCCGCCTCATGCGCAGGCGCCGGCACCGCCGTCCGCGCAGGCGCCAGGCGGGGCGCCGCACATGCTCGCGCCACCTTCTGCATTGCTGCACGTGAAAGATCTGGGCAAGCGGACGATCGGCGGGCACCCGGCGGACGGCAAGATGTACACTTTCCAGCCGCCGAAAGCTCCGGCTGCGCCGGGTGCGCAAGGGCTTCCGGGGTTCCAAGGGCCCAAGCTGGGGGCACTGCCGAAGGCACCCGGATTGCCGAAGCCGCCCATGCCGGGACTGGCGCCACCTGGAGTTGCGGCACCTGCCCTGAAGCCGCCGCCGGCGCCAGGCGCGCCGCATGGGAAGGTGCAAACGCTGGAGGTGTGGACCCACACGAAGTTGAAGATTCCGGTGCTCACCAAAGCCAACGGAATGCCCGGGCTGCAGAGCAGCGTATGCAAGAACGCCAAGGGCGGCGAACCGCCGGCGTCCCGGTTTAAGATTCCGGCAGGATACAAGCTGATCAAGCCCAAGCCGCCGGCCCTACCCCGTCCGCCCGCATGAGCAGATCGCTCACGCCAGCGTGGGGGCAGCAAACGGCCCGCGGGCGTTTTCGAGCCGGACGGCCAACTCCAGAATCAGTTCCTCTTCATAAGGCCGGCCTACGAGCTGCACGCCGATCGGCAGCCCTTCGGCGGACATTCCGAACGGGATTACCACAGCCGGCAGGCCCAGCAGGTTGAATGGAGTGGCCGGCATCATGGCTTGAAACAGGCCGATCTCTTCGTCATCCACCTTCCAGTGCCGCGTGCGGTGCGGAAAGGCGGTCACTCCGCAGGGCGGCATCAGCAGTACCGGATACCGTTCCATCTGGCGCAGCAGGGAGGCGCGCATACGGTCGCGCTTGGCCAGGTTCAGTAAGAGCTGCTCCACGCTGGGGGCGGGCTGTTCCAGCGCGCTCAAGAGGAATTCGGTGCCGGTCCAGTGCGCGTCGGCCTCGCGGCCCTGGATCGTTTGCCTGGTGAGGGGCGCCGGCAACTGGCCGAAGAAGAACCACCACAGATTTGGCGCGCGCTCCAGGCCCTGCGGCTCGAAAGGCTCGGTGGGGATCATGAGATCGGTGAGCGTCTGCGCCGCGCGGCGTACGGTCTGGCGGATCTCCGGATCGACCGGCACACGATAGAATTGTTCGACCAGGCCGACGCGCAAGCCGGCAACGCTCGACGGCTGCAACGGCACCGGCGCGGAGAAGGGATCCTGGCTGTCATATCCAGCCAGCGCGGCGAACAGAAGGCGGAGGTCTTCGGCTGAGCGCGCCAGCGGGCCGGCCACCGCCAGCAGGCCGGAGGGATGGCTCATTACCGGGAAGTGGCCGTTGGCCGAGATGCGGCCGGGCGTGGGCTTCAGTCCGGCGATACCGCAGAAGTGCGCTGGAACACGGATGGAGCCGCCGCCATCGCTGCCGATTCCGCCTGCCGAGCAGAACGAGGCAATGGCCGCCGCCTCGCCTCCACTGGATCCTCCGGGGGTGCGCTCCAGGTTCCACGGATTGTTGGTGCGGCCGGTGATGAAATTGTCCGTTTCGTAGTTGGAGAGGAATTCGGGGGTGTTGGTCTTACCCAGGATGATAGCGCCGGCGGCACGCAGGCGGGCGACGGCGGTGGCATCCTGGGCGGCTTTGTGTCCCAGGCGGAAGCGGCTGCCGCATAGCGTGGGCAGGCCGGCGACGTCGAAGCTGTCCTTGACGGTCACCGGAACGCCGTGCAGCAGGCCCAGCGACTCGCCGTGCAGGACGGCGTTTTCCGCGCGCCTGGCGGCCGCGCGAGCCTCTTCCCACAGCACCGAGACGAAAGCGTTGATCCGGGGATTCTGCGCGGCGATTTGGGCCAGGTGGGACTCGACCAGTTCCACGGGCGAAATAGCGCGGTCGCGCACCATGCCGGCCATGAGGCACAGCGAACTTTGTACGGGCATGAAGGCATAGTGTAATCGGGCGCGCGCGCCGAGGTCTGTCGCACAAGCTATAATGCTTGCGGAGGCTGTTATGATGCCGATGCGAGGCGCCGGGATCGCGCTGGCGCTGGTTTGGGCGGCGTCCCAGGGGGCGGCCCGCAACAACGCAAGCAACAAGCCGCTCGAAACCCGCGGCGAAAACGAATCGGTGGTGATCACCGCGACGCTATATGCCAAGCCCGAAGCGGTGAAGGAAGTGCTCGGCTCGGATCTGGGCGGACACTATATCGTGGTGGCCATCGAGGTGACGCCGCGGTACGGCAAGGAGGTCGCCATCACCCGCGACGATTTCGTATTGAAGACGGACAAAGACGGCGAGCGCAGTGGGCCGTTCGCGCCCAGCCAGATCGCGGGGCGCGGGGCCATGGTGGTCCGGCAGACGGGCGGCGCGGGCGGCACCGGCATGCACGATAACGACGGGCCCATCGTGGGCGGCTATCCCGGTACGATCGGGCCGCCGCGCAGGATGGGGGGCGATGGCATAGGCGACGCCGGTGCGCCCGCCGGCGCCGAAGCCAAGACGCGCACCGGCTCCCACGAGAAGGAAGATCCCATGCTGGGCGTGCTGAAGCAGAAGGAACTGCCCGAAACAAAAACCGACAAGCCTGTTTCGGGGCTGCTGTACTTCCCCATGGAAAAGCAAAAGGCGAAGGACCTGGAACTGCGCTACGCCGCCTCCGGCGACAAGATCGCGATGCGGTTCCGCCCGGAGAAATGATGCGGGTAGCGGACATCGATACGCCGGCCCTGCTGGTGGATCTGGAGCCGATGGAGCGCAACCTGCGGCGCGCGGCGGATTACGCCGGAAAGCACGGGTTGCGGCTGCGGCCGCACACCAAGACGCACAAATCGCCGCGCATCGGCCGGCGCCAACTGGAACTGGGCGCGGCGGGCCTGACGGTTGCTAAAGTGGGCGAGGCGGAGGTGATGCTGGACGCCGCGCCGGCAGACCTGCTGGTGGCCTATCCGGTGATCGGACGGGCGAAGCTGGAGCGCCTGATGACTGTTGCGCGGCGCGCGCGTGTCACGGTGGCGCTCGATAGCATGGCCGCCGCGCAACAGCTTTCCGAAGCCGCGCAAGCCGCGGGCGTGCAGGTGGGCGTGCTCGCGGAGACCGATGTGGGGCTGGGACGCGTGGGCGTTTCGCCGGGCGCCGAACTGCTGGACCTGGCGCGCGGCATCGAACGGCTGGCGAGCCTTTCGTTCGAAGGCATCGCGTTCTATCCGGGCCACATCAAGGACAACGGTGCAGCGGGCCGGGAAGCGCTAGTGGCGCTGGGCGGCCTCATTCAATCGATACTCGGCGATTTCTGGCGCGCGGGCATCCAGGCTCGCATTGTCAGCGGCGGTTCTACGCCATCGCTTTACCACTCACATGAATTGCCGGGGCTAAACGAGATCCGCCCCGGCACCTATGTCTACAACGACTGGAACACGGTTGCGAGCGGAGCCTGCACGCCAGACGAATGCGCGGCCACGCTGCTGGTGACGGTGGTCTCCACCGCGCGGCCCGGCCAGATCATCGTGGATGGCGGCTCGAAAACGTTTTCGTCGGACCGGCTGACTGGATGCGGCGCCGAATCCACCTTCGGCCATGTCGTCGAAGCGCCCGAGGCTTTGTTCCATAAGATGAACGAAGAGCACGGTTACGTGGACGTAAGCGAGTGCGGCCGCAAGTACGAAATCGGGGAGCGCCTGCGCATTATTCCGAACCACATTTGCGTGGCCGTGAATCTGCACGCGCGGGTTTACGGAATCCGCGATGGAGAGGTGGAAGAGGTTTGGGAAGTGGCCGGGAGAGGCAAGCTGCAATAGCCCGCCTTTCCCGCGGCCGATTTACTTTACTTCGCTAACTGTGATGTTGTCGGCGTCGATTTCGCCAACCAGTGTGACCTTTTCGCCGGCGTGCTCGACCACTTTGTCCTGATTCGCGATCTGATAGACCTTACCGTCTGCAGTGACCAGAACGGCTTTGTCGCCCCTCTTAATGCAGCTCTTCGCACAACCCGCGTGGCTGTCGGCGGCGACTTTAGCGGCGCCTTGCTTTGTGGTGCAGCCGGCGTCGGAGATGTAGCCACTCCACTCGGCCGCCATGGCAGTCATGGCAAGCGCCGAAACAAATGTGATACCCAGTACAAACTTTCGCATGCAACCCTCCTTGGGATGGTGCCAGTCATCTCGACTATACTCCACCCGAGGGATGGTGGGCAAGTTCGCTCGTGTAAACTCCGGGCGCCGCCCGCGGCCGGAGGGTCTATTGCGGTGGAAAGCACGCGGCGGCCAGAGCGTTAGGCCGGCTGAGCATGCGAAGGCCGGGCAGGCCGGGCAGGCCATGCATTCGACATTCGGCGGTTGCCGCGCTATGATTACGCATGATGCGTTACGCATGATGCGTAATATGAGCAATCCTTTTCAGTACGGCGGAATTGTGGAAGGCGGAGCATTCTGCAATCGCAAGAAAGAGCTGGCCGATCTGAGGGCGGGCATGGAAAGCAGCGAAAAGCTGTTCTTGTATTCCGAGAGGCGGCTGGGGAAAACCTCTCTCGTGCAGACCGCGTTGCGCGGATTGCCCAAGGGCCGCTATGCCGCCGCATACGTGGATTTGTGGCCCACCGACGGCGAAAAGTCGTTTGCCGCGGCGACCGCCGAAGCCATTACGGCATCCATGGGCAGCACGTCGGGCCAACTCTTGGCGTTCGCGACGCAGTTCTTCAGTCTGTTTGCTCCCAGCGTGACTACGGACGCGGAAGGCAAGCCGAAAATAGCATTCGGTTTCAGTTTGAGCGGACAGCCAGGGCCGGAGATCGAAGAAGTGCTGGCGGCGCCAGCCAGAATCGCGGCACGTGGGAAGCGAAAAGTTGTGATTGTTTTCGATGAGTTTCAGCAGGTGCTCGAGTACCCCAGCGATATGGTCGAGTGGCGCTTGCGCAGCGTCATCCAAAAGCATCAAGACGTGTCGTATATTTTTCTCGGCAGCAGGAAACACCTCATTCAGAAAATGTTCCTGGACCGCTCCCGCCCGCTGTACCGCGCGGCCGGGCACTACCCGTTGGGCTCGATCGAGACCAGGCACTGGATTCCCTTCATCGGCAAGAAGTTTCGCGAGGGAGAAAAGGCGATCGCGGACAACGAGATCCGGAGGGTCTGCGAATTGACGGAAGGGCACCCTTTCTATACGCAGCACTTGTGTCATGCTCTTTGGGAGATCTGCGCGCCCGGCGAACCGGTGACGGAGTCTCTCATTCAAGATGCGATCAAGGTTTTGCTCGACCGCGAGAATTACGCGTATACCGCGCTTTGGGAATCGCTCGCGTCAAACCAGAAGCGGCTGTTGAAAGGAATCGCTTCGGAGCCGGCGGGCACCAGACTCTTCGCCGGCCCTTTTATTGGGCGTTACGGACTGGGATCCGCTTCGAACGCGCAGCGGGCGGTGGAGAGTCTGCTCAATCGGGATCTGATCGATCGGGACAACGGCTCCTGCCTGATCACGGACCGGTTCTTTCGGATCTGGATCGGACAAAAGCAAACGCTGTAGACGTTACGCACGATGCGTTACGCATGTTGCGTAATGGCGCGAGGCCGTTCACCCGCGCCCCAACATGCGTTCCGTCGAGGTCACGCGGCGCGGCGAGAACTGCGCCGCGGCGGCTTTCAAATACGGCCGGAACTCGCGCACCCCATAGGCCACGTAGCCGGTGCTGCGGATTTCTTTCATGGTGGCGCTGTAATGATCCAGCAGAACTCCGGCTAGGATCTGGCCGGTGCGGCGCGCGGCTCCTTTGGCGCAGCGCGAGAGCCAGAGCAGGTTTTCCGGGATCCGGCCGACCGCCGCGAGGGCCATCAGGGTCGAAACCTGAAAGACAGGGCGGCCCTCGGCGGCGGCGGTGGCCTTCAATTCTTCCCAGCTTCGCCCGAGCGCCTCGCCGGAGGGCAAATGCGGCGTAGGGATTTTGGCCGCCTCGCGCCGCAAGTCGGACCACTCACGGCGCAGGCTCGCCACGTCCAGCGGCGGCGTATTGGCGGTCTGGGCCAGGCGGCCCGCAGCGCCTTCCAGACCATCCAACAACTGGTCGATGGTTTCGTAATCGGCGCCGGCGGCCAACAGCCCTTCTTCCTTCAGGCTCTGCGCGATCTCGCGGATCAGTTGGCGCCCGGTGCCGGAAAGATCGGCCAGCGCGGCCAGCACCCATACGGGCGAGGCGCTGAAGGTGAGCAGTCCGATCATCTCGATGCCGTTGCCCGCGAAGCGGCGCATGGCGAAGTCATCCGCCAGCTTGCCCTGCGGCGGATAGGCGTCTTCCACCTGGCCGACATTTTCGATCAGGAAGCGCAGCGTGTTTTCGACCAGCTCCGTGTAAAGCCGCGTGCGGCGTACGGCGTGCGGCAGCGCCACTTCGCTTAGCTCGCGCAGCAGGCCGGCGCTGAGCGCGCTCATGGAGCGCAGCGCGCGCTCGGGCAGCGAGAGCAGATACTGGTGGGACAGGAGGGCGGTCCCGGCGCTATTTGATCGTCTCATTTTGCGCACGGCGGCCTGAGAGGCCGCCGCGGGCCGAGATGCAGACCGAGGGTCTGCTCAGCATTGCGGCAAGCGGCAAACGGGCGGCGGAAGGGGCGGCCTGAGAGGCCGCCGCAGGCCGAGGGCCTGCCCCACAATTCGCCACGGCGTATGAAGAAACGGATGGACCGTCGCACAACGGCGTCACTCATCGCGCAACACCTCCAGCGGTTTCTGCCCCAGAATGCGATAGCTAGCCAACCATCCCGCCGCGACGGCTACCAGCGCGGTCAGGGCGATCGAGAACAGATCCGCCGCCGGGTCGAAGTGAAACTCCGCCTTCAAGAGGCGCTTCACCACCAGGGCGGTGAACCCGGTGGCCAGCGCACTGCCGAGCAACCCAGCCGCCGCGCCCAGCACCAAGAACTCCATCGAGAAGATTCCGGCAACACGCCGCCGCGTCGCGCCCAGCGTCTTCAAGATGACCACTTCGCGCACCCGCCCGAAGCGCGTGCCCGCCACGCTGGACGCCAAAATGATGGCGCCCGCCACGATGGTAAATGCCGAAACGAAGCGCACCACCAGCGCCACCTGGTCCACCACCTGTTGCACGATTTCGAGCACGTCGGCCATGTTGACGACGGTGATGGTCGGCATCGCTTCATACACGGCGCGCTGCACCGCCGCCACGTCGCGCGGCTTCACGCGGACGCTGCCATAGTAGATGACCGGAAGTCCATCCAGGCTGCCCGGGCTGAAGACGAATTCGAAGCGCGCGCTCATGCGCACCGCATCGGTACGCTCAATGCAGGCGAGGTTCGACTGCAGCGTTCGCCCCCAGGAGGACCACTCCAGCGTCATGCCGGCTTTGAGATGCAGAATGCGGGCGGCCTCTTCGGAGGCGCACACTTGCGGCATGGCCGGATGCCCATCCCACCATGCGCCGCTGAGAATTTGGGTTTCGCGCGGGCGGGCGGGCTCGGTGGTCACCGAACGCGTGCGCAGGAAGCGGCGGCCGAATTCCTGCAAGCGCATCTTTTCGACCGGCACGCCGTTGACCGACGTCAGCCGCACGGCCACCGACGATATAATCTCCGGCGCGGTTTCGATGCCCTGCTGCCGCTTCAACAGGTCCAGAAGCGCCTGCCGCTGCGCGCCCGGAATATCGAGCATGAACACGTTGGGCATGCCCGGCGGCGCGTTCTGCGCCATGTCCGTCAGCACGGCGTGCTGCACCAGGTAAACCGTGAGCGTGAACATCACACCGGTGCCGAGGGTGACCAACACCGTTTGCGCATGATTCCCGGGCCGGTAGAGATTGGCGATGCCGTGCCGCAATGCCGCCGGCAGCGTCCGTCCGGAGCCGCGCATCAGCAGCCGCAGCCCGCGCAGCAGGAGCCAAGCAATGGCCGCGATCGCCAGCAGGCTCACCAGCAATCCGCCGGCGAAGTACGCGCCGATGCGCAGGGAATCGCGCAACGTGGTCCCGGCGAGCCATGCGGCGATCAGGCCGATGCCCACGAGGATGGCGGCAGCCGTGGCCAACGCCTCGCGCGAACGGCTCCAGCGCCGCAGCCAGTCGGGCCGCGCTTCGGTCATCTCGCGCCGGAAGATGACCGCCGGCCGTATTTCGCGAATGCCCAGCAGCGTGGGCAAGGTGAACAGGAGCGTGGTGAGGATGCCGATCGCCAGACCTTGCGCGGCGGGGACCAGATCCAGGCCCATATGCGGCGGCACCGGAAAGAAGCGGCCGATCAGGACCGGAAACGCGCGCTGCACCAGCGTGCCGAATGCGATGCCCAGCAGGCCGCCCGCGAGGCCCAGGGCCAGGGTCTGCGCCAGGTAGATTTGCAGCACTTGGCCCGAGCGCGCGCCGAGGCATTTCAGCACGGCGATGGTATCCATCTTCTGCTGCAGGTGCGCGTGCATGGCTGTAGCCACACCCAGCGCGCCCACAATCAGCGCGATCAGGCTGATGAGGCTGAGGAAGGTGGTGGAGCGCTCCAGGCCGCGTGTGACGATGGGATGCGTCTCGCGGTAATCGGCGATCAGGCCTTCGGGGAAGGCTTGCTTCAGGACGTTGCGCACCTGCCGCACGTCCGGGCCGCCGGGCGGAAGGAGAAACAGGAAGCGCTCGGCGGCGCGGCTGCCGAGGCTGATGAGGCCGGTGCGGTCGAGGCCCTCGCGGCTGATCATCACGCGCGGCCCGATGTTGATGCTGCCGGTCAAACGGTCGGGCTCGGATACCAGCAGCGCCGCGATACGAAAGTCCTGGCCGCCGAGCCGCAGGTTGCCGCCCACGCGGGTCTTCAGCCGCAAGAGCAGGTCGTCGGACACCACGGCCGAACGGCTGTCGAGGATGGCACGCAGAGGGGTCGGGGGGTCGAGGACGACCTCGCCATAAAAAGGATAGGCAGCCGGATCGATAGCCTTCACGGAAACCAGCATGGGTTCCGGCACCGCGACCGTGTTGGCCATAGTGAGGGTTTCGGTGAGGGACGTGCGGCGCACACCGCGTTGTTCCAGGCCGGCGATCGCCGCGGTCTGTTGCGGGGTGGGTTGTTCGAACACGCGCAGAGAGAGGTCGGCGGCCATCAAGGTGCGCGCCTGGAGCAGCAGCAGATTGTGAAAGGCGCGGCTGAAGGAGCGCACGCCCGTGAGGGCTCCGACGCCTACGGCCACCGCCAGGATCACGAAGAGGAATTTGGCGGGCGCGGAGCGTATGTCACGCCAGGCTATTTTAAGGGTGGCTGGTGGTTGGTGGGACCCAGAGGGTACCCCGGGCGGTGGATTAGTCATACAATCCGGCCATCGCACAACTGGATGCGGCGGTCGGCAACGTTCGCCAGTTCCTGATCGTGCGTCACCAGCACCAGCGTAGTGCCTTCCTGGCGGTTGAGCGAGAGGAGCAAGTCGAGCACCAGGCGGCCATTTTCGGAATCCAGGTTGCCGGTGGGCTCATCGGCCAGCAGGATGGGCGGACGCACCATGAAGGCGCGGGCCAGCGCTACGCGCTGCTGTTCGCCGCCGGAAAGCTGCACGGGGTAATGATCGCGACGATCGGCGAGGCCCACACGATCCAGAAGTTCGCGCGCGCGGGCCGGGCTGTCGCCGCTGCCATTGCCAACCAGTTCCATGGGCAGCAGCACATTTTCCTCGGCGGTCAGCCTGGGAATCAGGTTATAGGACTGAAACACAAAGCCGATCTTGCGGCCGCGCACCAGGGCGAGTTCGTCTTCTTTCAGGCCGGTGATCTCCTGCCCGTCGAGCGAGATGGTGCCTGCGGTAGGCGTGTCCAGGCCGGCAAGCAGCCCCAGCAGCGTGCTCTTGCCGCTCCCCGACGGGCCCATGATGGCGGCGAATTGCCCGCGCGGGATTTCCAGATCGATGCCCTTCAGGATGTCCACGCGATGCGCGCCCGTGTCGATTGTCTTGGTAAGGCCGTGTGCCTGAATCATTGGATGGACTGTCTACGTTTTATTATGGCATTCAGATGCGTATCGTCAGTTTGCTGGCCGGTTTACTAGTATTGGGCGCCTGCGGCAGCGCGCCGCGCCCCACGCCGGAGCCTGCGCCGGAGGCCGCACGGGAAGCCGCCCGGCCCGCGCAGCCTGGGCCGGCGCGCGACGACCGGCCCGCGATCGTGGCGTTTGGCGACAGCCTGACGGCCGGGTTCGGAGCGGATGCCGGCAAGAGCTACCCGGATTTCCTGCAGCAGGAACTGGATCGCCGCGGCCTGCGCTACCGCGTGGTGAATGCGGGCATCAGCGGGGAGACCACCACCGATGCGCTGGCGCGCCTGAGCACGGTGAGCGCGCTCAAGCCAGTTGTGGTCATCGTCGAATTCGGCGGCAACGATGGGCTGCGCGGGTTGCCGGTCTCCACTACGCGGTCGAATCTGGACCAGATCGTCGTGGGGCTAAAGGATTCCGGTGCGGCGGTGCTGCTGGCGGGCATGACGCTGCCGCCCAACTACGGCCCGGAATACATTGCCTCATTTCAGCGCGTGTACAGCGATCTGGCGGCGAAGGACAAAGTCGCGCTGATTCCGTTCCTGCTGGAGGGTGTGGCGGGAACCAGTCGCATGCAGCGCGACGGGCTGCATCCCACGGCGGATGGTAACCGGCTGGTGGCGGCCACGGTGATGCGGTATTTGCAGGCGCTGCTGCGGAATTAAACGCGCACTGGCGCGCTATCTGATAATTTAAGAGCAGCATGTCCGCTATCGTTGCAGGCGCACGGTTTGGGCCCTACGAGGCAATCTCGCCGGTAGGGGCGGGTGGCATGGGCGAGGTGTGGAAGGCGCGCGACACGCGCGTGGATCGCATCGTTGCCATCAAGATCTCGCAGCAGCAGTTCTCGGAACGCTTTGAGCGTGAGGCGCGCGCCATCGCCGCTCTGAATCACCCCAACATCTGCTCACTCTACGACGTCGGGCCGGATTATCTGGTCATGGAGTACGTGGACGGTTCTCCCATCCGTCCCGTGCAGGGCGCGCGCAAACTGCTGGATCTTGCCGTACAGATCGCCGATGGACTGGCCGCCGCGCACGACCGAGGTATCACGCATCGGGATCTCAAGCCGGAGAATATCCTGGTGACCGGGCCGGCAAGCGGGGACCCTGGGCGCGTGAAGATGGTGGATTTCGGTCTGGCCAAGCTGGACGCCGCCCCCAAGAATGCCGATGCTACGCAAGCCGTCACCGTGACGCAGCCCGGCATGGTCGTGGGCACGGTTGCTTATATGAGCCCGGAACAGGCGCGCGGTTTGCCGCTGGACTTCCACTCCGATCAATTCTCCTTCGGCGCAATCCTCTACGAGCTCGCATCCGGCGAGCGTCCGTTCTCGGGCGACAGCGCTCCGCAGACCATGGCGGCGATTATCGAACGGGATCCCGAGCCGTTGCCGCGGACCGTGCCCGCACCGCTGCGCTGGATCGTCGAACGCTGTCTGGCCAAAGAGCCGTCCGCGCGTTACGAGAGCACTCGCGACTTATACCGCGAGTTGAATTCCCTGCGCGGCCACATTTCCGAGGCTCTCGCGAGTTCGGGCTCTGTCGCGGCCGGAGGCGGCCGGCGTGCGATCCGGCGATGGCTCTGGCCGGCCGTGGCGCTGGCCGGCGCGATGCTGACCGCGGCTGCCGGTTACTGGTGGGGAGTTCGCGGGCGGTCCGCCGCGGCGCCCCTGGCGCCCGTGCCTCTGACCTCCAGCGGCGGCATGGTTCTGAATCCGAGCTTTTCGCCGGACGGATCTGAAGTGGTATTCGCATGGGACGGCCCGCGCGGCGGCAATCATAACCTGTACGTGAAGCTGATCGGGTCCAACGATCTGCTGCGGCTGACCAGCGGCGCGGCAGACGAAATCTCGCCGGCCTGGGCGCCCGACGGCAAACGGATCGCCTTCGTGCGCAGCCTGGGACATGGCAAACGCGCGGTGATGCTGGTTTCCCCTCTGGGCGGCAGCGAACGAAAGCTCACCGAGGTTTCCCTGGACGACTTTGGTCCGGAAGGCCATGCCGTGCTGGCCTGGACTCCCGACGGACGCTTTCTGGCAGCCGCCGACGGCAGCGGCCTGGATCTCATTTCGGTGGATAGCGCGGAGCGGCAACCGCTGTTGCGCGAGAAGCCTGGTGTGAACGGCGATGCCGACCCCGCGTTCTCACCCGGCGGCGATCGCCTGGCCTATGTGCGCAGGCTGGGACCATTTTCCAGCCGCCCATTCTGGATACGACTGGCTGCGGGGTACCGGCCCGCGGGAACACCCCAGGAGGTGCATACGCCGGGCATGGTAGCCTACGCTCCCCTGTGGGATCGTCATGGGCAACTGGTCCTAGCGGCCGGCGCTCCTTTCGGCATGCGGCTCTATCGCGCCACCCTCCCGGCGGGCTCGGCGGTTCCGGTGGCCGGCGCAATGATCGGTGGCAGCATGGCTCTGCACCGCGAGAGCGGACGGCTGCTCTACACCTCGTTGCAAAACATCCAGAATCTGTACCGCATGCCGCTCGCCGGGCCGGGCCAAGCCGGGCACGCTCCGGAGCGGCTTACATCCACCAGCGGCGTCGACTTCTTTCCCAGCTACGCGCCCGATGGCGCCTCGATCGCATTTGCGTCTTTCCGGTTCGCGCAGTTCGGGGTGTGGACGATCCAGACCGGGAACCCGCTGCTGTCCGAAATCGTGGATTGGGGCCAAGGCCTGGTGGCGACCGGCGATTGGTCGTCCGATGGCAAGTCGGTGCTGGCTTTCGGAACCGGACCGCAGGGTTTGTATCAGATCTATCGCATCGCGGTCGATACGCGGAAGGTTACCCGTCTGATCAATGACGCAGAGCACGACGTTTACCCCACCTTTTCCCGCGATGGGGGATCCGTTTACTTCACATCGACCGCCAATCCAGGCCCGCTCCAGCTCTACAAAATGCCGGTCTCCGGAGGCCATGCCACGCTGGTGGTTGCGCGTATGGTGGTGCGGGCCCGAGAGTCCGCGGATGGGCGCTGGCTGTACTTCGCCGAATGGATACCGGGCCGTCTCTATCGCATGCCCCTGGCGGGCGGGGATATCACGCAGGTAATCGAAGGCCTGACCGACCCGGCAGGGTATGTCCTGGGCGGGCCGGGCGTCTATTATTGGGCCGGCAACCGGTCTGCCCCCGAGTTGCGTTACATGGACCTGGCAACCCGCAAGGTCCAACTCATCCTGCAGCCGCCGATACCCGCCGCGCCAAACCTCACAATGTCGCCCGACGGCCACTGGCTCTGCTTTCCACTGATCGAGCGCAACAGCCAGGAGCTTATGATGATCGAGAATTGGTCGTAGGCGCGCGGTTATCCACCAAAAGCACGCGCCAGCTTAATGGCCGACTTACGGCATATCTGCGCCGTTTCAGGAGACGAGGATCGCGCGCGCAGGCGATGGAAGCGCTTGCCCGGATGGCCAAGACCCGTCATGTTTCGTCGCGTCGCCCCGCGCTGGTCCAGATCGCAGCTCTCGACAGAATGTTAGCCAGTTCGGTATTGTTGGGGATTGTGAGCGCCGCGCACAACATGAATGCATTGATACAAGCGTTACGAGGGGGAGATTTGGATGCGGTGCGCGCCGCCATCGAAGCCGACCCCAAAGTGGCGCGCCAAGCCCGTGTGGTAGGCGCGGCGGCGGGCCGGGCAATGCAGCCCGCGCTGGTGTTGCTGAAGGAAGCCGGTGCGGACCTGAACGCTTCCTGGCGCAACTATCGTCCCCTGCACAACCTGTTGCAGGGGGAGCCGCACGCGGCGGCCGGGAAGCCCGCGCCCACGCGGTTGGCGTGCCTGGAGTGGTTGCTCGATAACGGCGCCGATCCCGAACAACTTGGGGCGTGGCCTTCCGCGCGCGCGATTATCGTGGCGGCGTTCGTGGGTTCGCCGGAGTACGTGAAGGTGCTGCGCAAAGGCGGCGCGAAAATCGACGGCTTCGCGGGAGCGGCACTGGGCGATCGCAGGCTGGTGGAGAAGGCGTTGCACGAGCGGCCGGATTTCGCGCGCGACCGGGATCATGGCGGCTTGACAGCGCTCCAATGCGCCGCCGGTTCGCGCATGCCCAAGGCGGACACGCTGGGGATCGCGCGGCTCCTGATTGACGCGGGCGCCGAGGTGGGCGCGCTCACCAGGTCGTGGGCGCACGATGTAAATGCCGCCTACTTCGCGGCCGGCAGGAAGGACAAGGCGATGTTCGACCTGTTGCTGGCGAGCGGCGCCGACGCTACGGACGCGCTCAGCCACGCGGTCTGGGGCGGAGCTTATGAACTTGCGGAGTCTGCGCTCGATCACGGCGCGGCCATCGACCGTGCCACCGCAAACGGGAAGCCGTTGCTCAACGACCTGATTCGCTGGGGGCAGATTCCGCAGATGACATGGCTGTTGGAACATAAGGCCAGCCCGAATGTGCCGGATGAGCGCGGTTGGACTGCCGTGCATCAGGCGGCATCGCGGGGCAAGGTGCGCATCATGCGGGCTGTGCTTGAAGCTGGCGGCGATCCGCGGCACCGCGACAGCGAAGGCCGAACGCCGCGCGATGTGACGATGTCGGGCAAGCTGGCTGAGATGTTGATCGCTTACTAACGCGCTCTCTTCGAGGAGGGGAAACAGCAGCCGTCGTGAGAGCGTCAGGATGGCGAGACCGTCCCCGTCTCCAAACAGCCGCTGCGCGTCATTTCAAAGGAAGAGATCGGCAGGCACGTGGAACAGGTCGGCGAGCTTCTTCGCCTGCGCCTTGCTGATCGCTCGCTTGCCGCTCACAACCTCCGACGCTATGCCGCGGGAACCAAACACGTCCAGCAAGTCGCGCTGGCGCAGGCCGTGCTCTTCCATCAGGCTGCGCAACCGGCTGTCGGACGTCGATCCTTCGAGGGCGTAGTTGGCATCCTCGAAGGCCTCGATAAGCACGGTCAGGAGTTCGGAGTACTCCCGCTCCTCGGGCGTGAGTTCGTCATGGCGTTTGTCGAACTGCTCCAACTCGGCGATGAGGCGCTCATTCTCTGCTTCGGTACGAATGACCGCCGGCAGCTTGCGCGCCAACAGACGGCCGTAACGCTTTGGATCTACCTCGAGCACGGAATTCGTCATCGCTTCTTCCAATCCTCCCTGCTGTATTCCTCGTGCGTCATCAAATGGCGAATGTAAACCTTGCCGGCTCGATAGTTGATGTACGTGGCCAGGCGATATTTGTTCCCGCTAATGTTGAAGATCGTGAACTCGCCAACCGCATCCGCGTGGGGATATGTCTTGCGCACATCCACGAGGTTGGCCCACCGCAATCGCTTCGCTATCCGATACCAGTCATCGAGCGGCGTCTCTGCATCCTTGTGGGTGTCGGCGAACTCGCGAAGAGCCTTGCGACTGATGACGCGCACGTAGGTATACTCTCAGAATGAGAGCGACTTGTCAAGAGAGCAAACAGCGCCATCGCGCAGTTCCACGTTCAGCGTATGCGCGGCCGAGACCTGTCCGTTGAGTAGGCGCCGAGGCGCTGCTGGCGGGCATGAGGCTGCCGCCCAACCACGGCGCGGATTCCATTGCCGCGGTTCAGCGCGTCTTCAGCGATCTGCGGCGAGGGACAAAGTCGCGCTGGTTCCGCTCCTGCTGGAGGGTGTAGCGCTAACCCGCCACATGCAACGCGACGGACTGCATCCGACGGCGGACGGCAACCGGCTGGTGGCGGCCACGGGGATAGAGGACTTTCCGCCGCTGCTGGCGCAAGCGGCCCGCAGTTCGGGGACCGTAATGCGATACCGATATACGAGGGCAGCCCCGCCGCTAACCTTGACGGAATATCTGAACAGTTGTCCCGTTCCGTCCAATCCTGGCAGCATCGGCTTTAGCGCGGGTGCGTGGAACCGCTGCGGACGTCCAACTGCCCATGACTATCGACTACCCTACCCTGTCGTTCTTGTCGGAACAGCCACACCGCTAGACCGCCCCAGAACAGCGCGATTACGATGGTCGTTGCCAGCCGGATGTAAAACCTCGTTCGCCACTCATCTGGGTCGGCGAAGGGATAAGCCGTCATCCATGCATCGAACAACACCTGGTAGAGGCTGACCAGTCCTCCAAGGGTCAGCAATAACAGTGTGATGCTCGCCCACATGATCTTCGGGCGGCTCATCATTGGCCTCCTGGAAGTGGAGGCTTCCGTCTGCATACACCACAGCTCATGCTACACCTGTTCCGCCTCCGCCGGCGTCACGCGGATCTCGACGGTCTTCTCCCCCAAGTACTGGTGCCGCGCGTGCAGCCGGATGACGCCCGCCGCTTCTTTGCTGCGCACCCACACAGCGCCCACGCCGCCGGCGAGCGAAAATGGATTCTCGCCGACGATCTCGCCGGGGCCTTCCAGTCGCAACGTAACCGCGCCGGTCGAGAAGGGCCGCGCGCCGCCGTATTCATTGGTCACGCGCAGCACCACGCGCGTGGCATCGATGCCGTCGCCCACCAGCGCCGTATCGTCAGGCTCGACATGCAACTGGCGGTCATAATCGTTGCCCGGCAGTGTCTTCGAGATGACTTTCGCGCCCTTGATATAGCCGTCGATGCGCAGGTCGCCCCAATCCTCCAGGTGCTCGCCCGCCAGGTCGATGAGGAAGGGCGGATGCGGCAAGTGCCCATAGTGCTGGCGATCGGGCTCGACCTCCGCCTTCAGTTCGCCCTTCACGTGGATCTTCAGGTGATCGCAATTGGAAACGATCGCGGCATGGTGAATGCCGCCGCCTTCGGATTGATCGCCCTGCGACCAGTTGAAGCACGGCTCCAGCACGATTTCGTCGGCGGGGTCGCACTGGGAGCGGTAGAACTGGCCGGCGGGTTTCGGTATGCGGAAAATGTCCGACACGCCGTGGTAGCAGATCTTATCGCCGGAGCCGAAGTTGGCGTGCGTGTTGTAGTCGAAAGCGCACCAGCCGATACCGCCCGCATAGCCATCGGCGGAAGCCAGTTGGTTGTGCACGCGGGCGTGCCGCAGGGCGTGCTCCATCACGCGGTCCACGTTATCGCTGCGCTTGGTGGGGAACATGTGGCCGTTGAACTCGGTGTTGAGATACAGCGGGTGGTTCGGCGGCCGCAGCGGGAAGCCGAAGTCGTTCATGGTCATCACGTCTTCGAGCAATTCGGTGTCGTAGAGGTAGCGCACGCCGCCAGTCTGGCGGGAGGTGTCCAGCTCGTGAGCCATTGCGTTGGTACGCGTGTAGAAATCGTGGTTGTCCTGCGATTCGTTGATGCGCACGCCCCACAGAACGATGGACGGATGATTCCAGTCGCGGCGGATCATCTGGTCGACGTTGCGCACAGCCAGATCCTGCCAGGCTTTGTCGCCGATGTGCTGCCAGCCGGGGATTTCCTCGAAGACCAGCAGGCCGGCTTCATCGCAGGCGTCCAGAAAGTGCGTCGACTGCGGGTAATGCGAGGTGCGCACGAGGTTGATCTTCAGCTCGCGCTTGAGGATGAGCGCGTCGCGGCGCTGCACGCGGGCGGGCATGGCTCCGCCAACGTAGGGAAACGTCTGATGCCGGTTGAGGCCGCGCAGCTTGATGTGTTTCCCGTTCAGCATGAAGCCCTGCGGAGTGAAGCGGGCTTCCCGGAAGCCGATGCGCGTGGAGTATTCGTCGATGGGGGCGCCGGCCTGGTAGAGACGGGCGGCGACGGTATAGAGCTTGGGATGATCCAGGTCCCACAGATCGATGGCTCCAAGGTTGGACAGGGTCAGCGCTTGACCGGAAACCGGCCCTTCCACGGAAGAAAGCACGCGTGCGCCATCGCGCAGTTCCACCTTCAGCGTGTGCGCGGGCGTGGCCTGTCCGTTAAGCAGGCACTTCACCTCCACGCGCCGGCCGTCGCCGAGCGAATCCACCGGTTTGGCGAACAGGTTTTCGATGAACACGGGCGGGACGGTGCGCAGCGCGACCTCGCGATAGACGCCGCCGAAGGTCAGGTAGTCGATGTTCTCGCCGAAGGGCGGGATATCGGGCCGCTCGGTGGAATCCACCTCGACGGCCAAGACGTTGGGGGCGTCGGGCTTCAGGTGCGGCGTCAGCTCGAAGGAGAAGGGCGTATAGCCGCCGCGATATTCGCCGAGCTTGTGGCCGTTGATGGTGACGGTGGCGGCGGTCATGACGCCGGCAAAGTCCACGAAAACGCGGCGGCCGGGCTGCGGCGCCAGTTTGAAGTGGCGGCGATAGATGGAGACGAACTGGAAATCCTTTTCGTCGAAACTGTGCCAGGGGAAGATCTTGTTCGAATGCGGGATGGTGACGCGCTGGAATTTGGCGTCGTCGAAATCCGGGGCGGAGCAGCCCGGAACCGCGCGCCCGCCGAAGAGCCAGTTCCGGTTCATCGGCAGGATATGGCGGAGGGCGCCGTGTGAAGCCGGGGTTTGAGCCGCGGCGGCTTGCAAAAGGGCTGCGGCGCCGCCCATTCCCGCCGCGCCGGCCTTGAGAAAACCTCTTCGGTTAAACGTGTCCATAACTAGAGAATTGTAGCGCCATTCTGTCTTCTGACTTCTGGTCTGTGACTCCCTTGGCTCGAACGACTGAGTTTAAGCCGTGACGGCCTTTGGCGTAAGCTGATAGCCAAGATCTTTGGCGGTGGCAGTCAGGCGTTTGAGACGACCT
>Ga0224558_1000257_pt1 | contig 63198 bp, 51 predicted proteins | sample 714S32024metaG_FD_180682 | JGI IMG/M metagenome (GOLD analysis project Ga0224558, IMG submission 180682) | Peat soil microbial communities from Stordalen Mire, Sweden - 717 S3 20-24 | ecosystem: Environmental > Terrestrial > Soil > Wetlands > Peat | place: Sweden: Norrbotten County, Stordalen... | reverse complement strand
GGTGAAATTGGTGCCGGTGATGGTGACCGTGGTGCCGCCACCCCCGGGGCCCTTGGTCGGGTTGAGGGAGGTCACGGTGGGAGGGGCCACATAGGTGTAGTGGTCGCTCGCCGACGTGGCCGAGGTCTGACCGGAGACGTTGCCGACGGTGACGTCCACGGTGCCGGCGACCCCGGCCGGGGCGACCGCGGTGATCGAGGTCGGCGAGTTGACGGTGTAGCTGGTGGCGTTGTTCGCCCCGAACTTGACGCTGTTGACGCCGACAAAGTTGGTGCCGGTGATGGTCACCGAGGTGCCGCCGAGCGTCGAGCCGGTGTTCGGGCTCACCCCGGTCACGGTGGGCACGGCCACGTAGGTGTAGAGATCACCGGCGGTCAGTGCCGAGGTCAGACCGGACTCGGACACGGTGACCGCGACCACTCCCACGGCGCCAACCGGGGAGACCGCCGTGAGTTGCGTGGCCGAGTTGAATGTCACGCTGGCTGCGTTGGTCGCCCCGAATTTGACCGTCGCCCCGTTGATGAAGCCGGTGCCGGTGATGATGACAGTGGTGCCACCAGTCGCCAGGCCGTGGTTCGGATTCAGGCTGGAGACCGTGGGGAGATAGGAGTACTGGTCGGCCGAGGAGGTCGCAGATACCCCGTTGCTCGTCGTCACCACCACGTCCACGGTTCCGATGGCGTGGGCCGGAGCGATCGCGGTGATCGAGGACGCCGAGTTGACGGTGTAGCTGGTGGCATTCGATCCCCCGAAGGTGACCGAGCTCACGCCGGTGAAGTTGGTACCGATAATGGTGACGGACGTTCCGCCGGCGATCGGTCCGTTGTTGGGACTGACGCCGGTGACCGTCGGAGCGCTCGCATAGGTGAACTGGTCGGCGGCGGACGTGTTCGACGTCGCGTTCAACTCCGTGACCGTGACATCGACGACGCCGTTCACTCCGAGGGGAGACGTGGCGGTGATCTGGGTGGCACTGACCACCGAAACGGCGGTGGCCAGGTTGGCGCCGAAGTGGACCGTTGCCGGCGCCGCGAAGCCGGTCCCGGTAATGGTGACCGACGTCCCGCCGGCGGTGGGCCCGAAGGTGGGGCTGATACCGGTCACCGTGGGGAGGTAGGAGTAGCTGTCCGCGGACGACACGGCCGAGCTCCCGTTGTTCGGGCTCCCGATGACGACGTCGACGACGCCGGCCGCATGCGCGGGGACCGTGGCCGTGATCGACGTGGTCGAGTTGATCGTGAAGGTCGGTGATGCGGTGCAGACCGTTCCGTTCGACGTGCAGAAGGAGACGCTGCTGGCCGCGTTGTTGGCGGAATCGAAGTAGTTGCCGGTGATGGTGACCGTGCCCCCTCCAGCCGTGGGCCCCGAGGCCGGCGCCACACCCGAGACCACCGGGGCCGAGTCGAGCACCATGGAGCTGTTGGTCACCGTGCTGCCCAGGTAGACGTTGGCGGTGGAGGTGGAGGTTCCGGTCGACGAGGAGGCGGTGGCGGTGGCGCTTCCGGTCAACGAGGAGATCGACACCCCGATGTCGTGGATGCCGGGCAGGTTCCGGCCGGTCGAGCTGCTGGCGATGTCCGACTGGGGGATGACCAGTGACGAGGACGGTGAGCTGTAGTACGTGAACATCTTCGGTTCGGTGAGTGGATTGGTGCCGAGTGTCCCCACGATGTCCTGCTGGCACGACAGGTTGCACCAGACGTTGGTGGCGACCGGGACCGACGACACGACGGGCGGGGCCACGGCCGGCAGGACGGCCGGGCACGTGGACGGGGATGAGGTGCCTAAGGTCCACGCGCAGTAGGCGAACGGGTTGGTCCCGTAGTCATCCAGTTTGAGCGTGCAGCCACCGCCGGTGGTCCCACCGTGGTCGGTGCAGGTGCTCGGATCGATCCACAGCCGATAGACGTGGGGAGCCGTCGTGAGCGACTTGTAGCTGGGTGGGGCGCAGAAGACGATGTCGTAGTCGTGGGCGACCAGCAGGGCGTCGTCGGCCGGCGAACCGAGGACGCCGTAGGCCGCGCCACCGGCCACCTTGCCCAGATTGCCGAGGGCGGCCACGGCCGGCATGGCGGGGTCGAACGTCGGGGAGGAGGAGCCCCAGCACGGCGACGTGGCGGTTAGTCCAGGAGGGTTGGGATTGGCCAGTGACGCGGTGTACGGCGTCACCGTGTAGCGGAGCGGCACCTTCAGGGTCCAGAGCGACGTCTCGGCGTTGGCCGCCGACTGGGTGGCGCTGGTCTGCGCGTTCGACTGGTCGAGGACGAAGGTGAGGGTGATCGTGATCATGACCATCATGATCCCGAGCAGCATCAACGAGACCATCAGCTCCACCAGGGTGAAGCCGGCATCGCTCCTGGCCGACCAGCGGCGCCCGAAGACCGTCCTCATGTCAGTGCCAGCGGACAGGAGGTGACCGTGACCCCCGTGGCCGGTGCGTTGGTGACGGTGCTGAGTTCGGTGCTGTCGACCACCACGTGATCGGTGGACTCGGCCGTGCCGTACTGTCCCCAACCGACCTTGACGACGACGTGGTAGCTGGGCTGGTCGGCTGCCGTCACGAGGCCGTTGCCGGGCGTCGTGGAGGTGGCGCACCATCCGCCCACGGTGTAGATCTCGAAGGTCACCCCTCCCTGCTGGGTCGCCGTCCTCGGTGCCGTGGCCCAGGTGGGCACCGTGGTGTAGTCCGTCCCGGGGGTCGTGGTGTTCTGCGCGGACTGCAGCGTGGTGTTGGCCACCGCGGTCGCCAGCCGCTGGTCGGCGCTGTAGACGATGATGCCGGAACCGGTCGGGATCATCTGGAGCAGCGGGATGAAGCAGATCATGAACACGACGAAGGCCACGAGGATCTCGAGGACGCCGATCCCCTCGTCACCGCGATCCGAGCGGAGGCGCGCGCGAAGAGAGGTGCCCCGCTGACGCGGACGACCCTGCCCATCACCTGACGCGCTCATATGCCTTCAGTCATCGGGTGACCACCCATTCACCTTTAGCCAATTGCCGAGGTCACAAGGGCCGTTGGAAGGACGTGGAGCGGGCAGCCCGCAGTCCGGGGGCACGACCGTCGAAGTGCAGGCCACGGCCCCGATGCCCACCGACTCCGACACGATTCGTTCCACCGACAACCCCTCATCGCATGAACTTCTATGGCTTCCCACCTCGAATGTAACGATGCAACCGGTCGGAAGGCTGTACGTAATTCCACGGGCTGTTCAGATTGAGTAGGTAATTCCACCTGGTCGAGGGTTGAGAGTTGAGGGTTTCCACCGAGTGCGCCAGCGCGCCGGACCGCGGCGATCTCCGCTGGTCGGCCGTGGCGTCGCCACCACCGGGGGGCGCTGGCCCGGGGCTCCTCCGGTCGGAGCCGATCCCGCCGGCAGGTAGCCTGCACACCCCATGCCCTTTCAGACCCGAGACGACATCCGCAACGTGGCCATCGTGGCCCACGTCGACCACGGCAAGACCACACTGGTCGACGCCATGCTCTGGCAGTCCGGGGCGTTCCGGGCCAACGAGTCGGTCAACGAGCGGGTGATGGACTCCGGCGACCTGGAGCGTGAGAAGGGCATCACCATCCTGGCCAAGAACACCGCCGTCCTGCACAACGGGGTCAAGATCAACATCATCGACACCCCCGGGCACGCCGACTTCGGCGGCGAGGTCGAGCGGGGCCTGACCATGGTCGACGGCGTGCTCCTGCTGGTCGACGCCTCGGAAGGGCCCCTGCCCCAGACCCGGTTCGTCCTGCGCAAGGCACTGCAGGCCCGCCTGCCGGTCGTGCTGGTGGTCAACAAGGTCGACCGGCCCGACGCCCGCATCGACGAGGTGGTCCACGAGGTGGAGGAGCTCTTCCTCGACCTCGACGCCGACGAGCACCAGATCGACTTCCCCATCCTGTTCTCCAACGCCCGGGCCGGATGGGCCGCCACCGAGCAGGGCGTCGAGGGGACCGACCTCGAGCCGCTGTTCCAGGCCATCCTCGACCGCATCCCCGCCCCCCACTTCGACCCCGAGGCGCCGCTCCAGGCCATCGTGTCCAACCTCGACGCCTCGCCCTACCTCGGGCGACTGGCCATCTGCCGGGTGCACAACGGCACGCTCCGCAAGGGTGAGACGGTGGCCTGGTGCCGGCTGGACGGGACGATCGAGCGGGCGAAGATCACCGAGCTCTATGTCACCGACGCCCTCGACCGGGTCGACGCCGCCGAGGCCGGGCCCGGCGAGATCGCCGCGGTGGCCGGCATGGCCGACATCACCATCGGCGAGACCCTGGCCGACGCCGAGGACCCCCGGCCGCTGCCGGCCATCACCGTCGACGAGCCCAGCCTGGCCATGACCATCGGCATCAACACGTCCCCGCTGGCCGGTGCGGACGGCAACAAGCTGACCGCCCGCCAGGTCATCACCCGGCTGGAGTCCGAGCTGGTGGGAAACGTCTCGCTGCGGGTCGGCCCGACCGAGCGCCCCGACACCTGGGAGGTCCAGGGCCGGGGCGAGCTGCAGCTGGCCGTGCTGGTCGAGACCATGCGGCGGGAGGGGTTCGAGCTCACCGTGGGCAAGCCCCAGGTGGTCACCCGGGAGATCGACGGCAAACTCAACGAGCCGATGGAGCGGGTGGCCATCGATGTGCCCGACGACTACCTGGGCGTGGTCACCCAGCTGATGGCCCTCCGTAAGGGGACCCTCATCGAGATGGTCAACCACGGGACCGGGTGGGTGCGCATGGACTACCGGGTCCCGGCCCGGGGACTGGTCGGGTTCCGGACCGAGTTCATGACCGAGACCCGCGGCACCGGCATGCTCCACCACGTCTTCGACGGGTGGGAGCCGTGGCACGGCGAGCTCAAGACCAAGCGGAACGGGTCGATGGTGGCCGACCGCCGCGGGTTCACCACCGGGTACACGCTGATGAGCCTCCAGGAGCGGGGCATCCTGCTGGTCGGGCCGGGCACCGAGGTCTACGAGGGGATGGTGGTCGGTGAGAACGCCCGAGACGAGGAGATGGACGTCAACCCGACCAAGGAGAAGAAGCAGACCAACATCCGCTCGGCCTCGGCCGACGAGGCGATCCGGTTGACGCCACCGCTCCTCCTCTCGCTGGAGCAGGCCCTCGAGTTCATCTCCGACGACGAGTGCGTCGAGGTGACCCCGAAGTCGGTCCGCCTGCGCAAGGTGGTCCTCGACCAGGCCACCCGGGGCCGGCAGCGCAGCCGGGCCCGCAAGACCGGCGCCTGAACCCGGGGCCCTCGGAGCCGGCGGCGTGGTCCGGCCGGTGCCGGCGGCCGGCTCCGAGGGGAGGGCTCGAACCTCCAACATCTGGCTCCAAAGGCCAGCGTTCTGCCAATTGAACTACCTCGGACTAATCGCCCGGCCTCCGGCGCGGCGACCGGGACAGGCTACCTCCGGGTCCGGTCCCACCTGCGCCCCGACGGCTCGGGCCGGCACCCCGTCCGGCCCGGTCGTACCAGCCCCGTGGGCGCGTCGACGGGTCGACGCCGGTCGACCGTGCCACGGCACGCCAGCGCGGCCCCGATAGGCTCCCGGGCCGATGAGAGTCCTCGTGGTCGACGACGATCCTGCGGTGAGCGGAGCACTCAATCGGGCCCTCCGACTCGAAGGGTACGAGGTCTCCCTGGCCGGCGACGGCCCCCAGGCCCTGGAGGAGATCGCCATCCGGCCCCCGGACGCCGTGGTCCTCGACATCGGGCTCCCCACCATCGACGGGTTGGACGTCTGCCGGCGGCTCCGGGCGGCCGACAACGACACCCCGGTGCTGATGCTGACCGCGCGTGACGCCATCAACGACCGGGTCCAGGGGCTCGACGCCGGCGCCGACGACTACCTGGTCAAGCCGTTCGCACTGGCCGAGCTGCTGGCCCGCCTGCGGGCGCTGCTCCGGCGCCGCCCCGAGGATGCAGGTGACATCCTCCGCTTCGAGGACCTCACCCTCGACCCGGTCACCCGGGAGGCGCGCCGGGGCGAGCGGTCGTTCACCCTCACCCGCATCGAGTACGACCTCCTCGAGCTGTTGCTGCGCCATCCGCGCCAGGTGCTGACCCGCGAGCTGATCCTCGACCGGGTGTGGGGATACACCTTCGACTCGGGCACCAACTCCCTGGCCGTCTACGTCGGGTACCTCCGCCGCAAGACCGAGGCCGGCGGCGAGCCCCGACTGATCTACACGGCGCGCGGGGTCGGCTACGTGCTGCGCGAGCCGTGACCGGGCCGGCGACCGACAGGGGATCGCCACCGTGACCTTCCGTGGCCGGCTGGTGCTGGCGGCGACGGCCGCGGTGATGGTTGTCGTGGTCCTCGGCTCGGTGGCCACGTACCTGGTGGCCTACAACTCCCTGGTGGGCTCGATCGACGTCACCCTCCATGCCGAGGCCCAGCCGGCCCTCGACGCGGTGTCGGCGCAGACCGTCGCCAGCATCGACAACCTCTGCCCCACCCCCGGCTCGTGCTCGCAGGTCGTCTACGCCAACGGGACCACCAACGCCGACGACCCCCAAGTGCTACCCGTCTCCGGGGCGGCGAGAAGCGCAGCGGCCAGTCAGGGCAGGGCGCCGGACATCTTCTTCTCCACCACGGTGAACGGTATCGACGTGCGCGAGCTGGTGGTCTCCCTCCCCCCCGGGTACGTGTATCGCGGCAACAACGGCACCTGGCAGCTGGCCAACGGCGGGGCGCTCCAGGTCACCGCCCCCCTCACCGGGGTCAACGAGGAGCTCCGGCACCTGGCACTGGCCCTGTGGCTCATCGTGCTGGTCGGGATCACCGTGGCCGTCCTACTCGGGCTGGGCGTGGGACGCACCGTGTTGCGCCCGTTGAACAGCCTCACCCGGACGGTGGAGGAGCTGGCCGAGACCACCGACGTCTCCCGGCGGCTCGACCCGGGTGGTCCCGACGAGCTCGGTCGCCTCCGCCGGGCGTTCAACCGGCTGCTGGTGGCCCTCGACACATCGCGGGAGAGCCAGCGCCAACTGGTGCTGGACGCCTCCCACGAGCTCCGCACGCCGCTGACCAGCCTCCGCACCAACATGGAGGTGGCCCGCCGTCTCGAGGAGCTGGACCCCGAGGAGCGCGACGTCCTGATCAGCGACGTGCTGACCCAGATGGACGAGCTCACCAGCCTGGTCGGGGACCTGGCCGAGCTGGCCCGCGGCGAACAGCCCCAGGTGACGGCCCAGCCGATCCGCCTCGACCGGGTGGTCCTCGAGGCCGTCGAGGTGGCGACCACCCACGGGCGGAGCCGGGGCGTGGTGTTCGAGACGATGGTCGCCCCGACCTGGGTGTCGGGATCCTCGGCCCGCATCGAGCGGGCAGTCGACAACCTGCTCGACAACGCCCTCAAGTGGAGCCCGGACGACGGGGTGGTGGAGGTGACCTGCTCGGACGGCGTACTGGTGGTGCGGGACCACGGTCCGGGGGTCGACGCCAGCGATGTCGCCTTCATCTTCGACCGCTTCTACCGTGCGCCCGGCGCCCGGGGTCGGCCCGGCTCCGGACTCGGCCTGGCCATCGTGGCCCAGGTCGCCCGGGACGAGGGCGGCAGGGTCGACGTCTACCAGGCCCAGGGGGGCGGCGCCCTGTTCCGGCTGAGCCTGCCGGTGGTCCCCGCCCCGCTCGAGGTGGGTGACGAGGACTGACGGCGACGCACCGGCCCGGGCGGAAAGGAGCGGAGCCGACGGCCGGAGCGCCATCCCCGCATGGCGCAGAACACCCTGGTCGACTAGGGTGCCGGGAGACATGGGATCCCTGATCAAGAAGCGCCGCAAGCGCATGCGCAAGAAGAAGCACAAGAAGATGCTGAAGGCCACCCGCTGGCAACGGCGGGCCGCAGGCAAGTAGTTCCGACTCCCGACCGGCCACCCCAGCGGTGCCGGTCGGCTCCGGAGTTCCATCGCACCGGTCGCACCTTCCCCATGGACGCGCCCCGGGGGCGCCGTGCATCGCCGAGAGACACGGATCGTGTGGTTCCCGGCTCTTCGACTAGGACCGGGCGGACCGCCAGTCGCGCATCCGGTCGGCCACCACACGGAGGGGCCGGGTGATCCGCCACGAGTGGCTGGTGCGTAGGTCTCGGATCTCCTCGTCCCGCTGGCCCACGACGAGATGCAGACGAGCCACTGCATCATCCGACTGCGCAGCGTCAGCCGACTGCGCAGCCGTGTCCGGTTGGGCAGCGTCGACGGTCTGGCGCATCGATGTGGCCTCGATCTCCGCCCGGAGGACGTCCCGTTCCCGGGACACCTGGGCCAACTGGCGCTCGTAGTCGGACTCCCGCTCCTCGATCTCTCTGGCCAGGGCCAGCGGGGGCATGACCAGGTCGGATGGTCCGCGGAGCCCCCGGGTGCGGCTTCGGCCGGTGGCGTGCGGCCAGCTGACCCAGTCCGCCTCCTCGAGATTCTCGTGGATCCGCTCCACGGGCAGTCCGGTCCGGTCGAGCACGTAGTTGATCGACAATTGGTCGCGGCGGGAGTACCGGAGCACGTGGTCCATCCACAACCGCATCGTCTCGTCGAGCAGTGGTGACCGGCGCCGCACGATGACGCCGGTCGCATACGGCTTCTGTCGGAGCACACCGGGATCGTCGAGCGCGTAGGCGTTGAGTTGCTCGTTCAACCTCCCCGGGTCGTCGTAGCCGAGGTGCTGGACTGCCCGGAACTCCTCCAGGAGATCCTCGTGCTGCCAGTGGTCGATCATGGCCAGGGGGCGGTCGTCCACCGCCTCCAGCAGGAATGCGGGATCACGCAGCAGGATGCACGAATTGTCCATCCAGACCGTCCGCTCGTAGCGGTCGAGGGTCGGGTGCCCCAGGATCTTGAGCCCCCGCGCCGACCGGACGGCATCGGTCGACCAGGCCGGAGCCACGTGGACGACTCGCCACGTGTCGCTGGTGAGGCCCTCGTCGTCGGTGAAGCAGATGAAGTCGAGGTCGGACTGCCGCGCCACCGGCTGCTCGTTCAAACGCTCGTACCCTCCGATGAGCGCCGTGTACACGCAGGACGTGGCCATCAGAGCACTCCTCCCACCGACGGGACCGTCCGCACCGCCACCAGCACGGCGGTCTCCTCCCCGAGGTCGAGCGTCCTCGTGTCGTCGAATCCCACCTCGTCGGGAGTCCCGTCAACGAACCAGGTCGAGCCGCTGCCGGCCAGCCGAGGCCGGCGCCCGGTCGCGTCGCCGAACCGGGTCCGCCACGGGCCCAAGCGGGGCTCGACGATGAGCGCCGGCACCTCCAGGTCGTTGCCGGCCGGCCCCGTCCACGGCTCGGACAGGCCGGCCCCGCCCCGGGAGACCAGTCCGTCCCAGGCCCGGTAGACGGCGGCGGTGTCCACGCCGAAAGGCAGCAGGAGGAGGGTGAAGCTTCGCCCCTCGAACGGGAGCGGATCGACCTCCTCCCCGATGCCACGGACCCGGGCCCGACCACCGGTCAGGCAGAACGGGACGTCTGCGCCCAGGGCGGCGGCCACGTCCAGGTCGGTACAGCCGGCCCAGCGCAGGATGGCCGCGGCATCGGCCGATCCGCCCCCCAGGCCGGCTCCGGGGGGGATCCGCTTGGTCACGTGGACGGCCGCACTCCGACCCACCGCGGCCAGGGCCCGCGCCACCAGGTTGTCCGGGCCGGTGGGGACGGTGCCCGTGGACACGGCCAGGTCGCCGACCGCCCCGCTCGAGATGGTGAGTCGGTCGCCGTCGCCGACGGCCAGCGTGTCGGCCAGGTCGAGGGAGACCATCTCCGAGTCCAACAGGTGGTAGCCGTCGGCGCGGACCCCGGTGACCTTGAGGGACAGGGTGAGCTTGGCCGGGGCGGTGAGGGTGACCGGTGCCCGACCCCGGGCACCTCCGCCGGTCACGGCCCCTCCGGGGCCGGAGGCGCCGACGGGCCCCCGGCTTCGGCAGGCCGGGCGGCCAGCCGCCGCCAGTCGGCCAGCGCCAGCTCCTCGGCCCGCGCCGTGGGGGCGATGCCGGCCTCCTCGAAGGCCTGCGGCTGCACCACGCCGTCCAGCGATCGGCGCAGCATCTTGCGCCGGTGGGCGAACCCGGCGCGCACCACGGCGAACAGGCGCTCATAGTCCGGGTCACCGGGGCCGCGGGGAGGTCGTCCCTCCGGGTCCGCGGCCCGGCGGACCAAGCGCACCAGCACCGACTCCACCCGGGGCTTCGGGATGAACACCGACGCCGGCACCCGGCCCACCACGGTGGCGTCGGCCCAGTAGGCCACCTTCACCGACACCGCCCCGTAGGCCTCGTCGCCGGCCCGGGCGGCCAGGCGCTCCCCCACCTCCCGCTGGACCATCACCAGCAGCGAGGACACCTGGGGTGCCTCCTCCAGCACCCGGACGACCAGGGGCACGGCCACGTTGTAGGGCAGGTTGGCCACCAGTGTCCACGACCGGTCACCGGGGCCCGACCCGCCCTCCAGGAGCTCCGGCCAGTCGAGGGTCAGGGCGTCGGCCTCCACCACCCGGACACCGAGGGGCTCAACCTGGGCCCGGAGCACCGGCAGCACGTGCCGGTCGATCTCCACCGCGGTGATGCCGGCGCCGGTCTCGGCCAGCGCCAGGGTCAGCGATCCGAGGCCGGCGCCGATCTCCACCACCCGGCTGTCGGCGGTGACGCCGGCCAGCCGGACGATGCGGCGGACGGTGTTGCCGTCGGCCACGAAATTCTGCCCGAGGGCCCGGCTGGGACGGAGGTCGTTGGCCACCAGGAGCTCGTGGATCTCCGCTCGACCGTGGGTCACCCGGTCAGTGTGTCACCACCCGGCAGGTGACGGAGCCGGTCCCGGCAATGGTGGCCCCCGATGCCGGCGAGCAGTCGATCGAATCGAGGGGCGTCAGGCCCGAACGGCGCTACCGGCGCGCCGCGGCCCTCTGGTTGACCGGAGCCGACAAGAGATGTGACCCGCCGTGCCCGAGACAATTCCGTCGCCGCACGGGCCACGCTCGGAACGACGGACGACCCGGACGGAGCGCGGTCCTACCCGCCGGCCGGCGATGAGGCCCGGTCGACCGGATCGCGCCCCGCCCCGACGCTCCTACCAGCTCAGCTGGGCGTCGATCACACCCTGCGACAGCGGGGCGATCTCGGCGAAGGTGGCCGTGGCCAGGTCGATCGAGCGTTCGCTGTCCGCCTCGCGGTCGTTGACGACGCAGTCCACCGATTCGCCGTTGGCCGGGTTGGTCACCCGGACCACCGTGCCGAAGGGAAGCCACGGGCTGGCACAGCCTCCCGCCGGATGGGCGTAGTAGGTCACCTGCCCGGTGCCCTCGCTCCCCGAAGCAGCAGCCAGAGGTGAGGCCGCGGGGACGGTGGTGGTCGTGGGCGCCACCATCGTCGTGGTTGTGGTGGACGGCGCGGCGGTAGGAGCAGGTGCCGTCGTGGTCGGGTCCGGGGCCGGGGTGGTGGCCGGGGTGGAGGCCGGGGTGGAGGCCGTGGCCGGGGCCGGGGCCCCGCGGACCGCCTCACGGACCGCTGCCGCCGGCCGCTTGACGGACGAGGTCGGGTTCAACGCCGGGCGGGCACGACCCGGGGCCGTCGCCGGCCGGGTCTGGGCCCGGTGGGCCCCGCGGGCGACCGATGCCGAGGCGTCGGCTCCGCCCTGGAGCAGCAGGAGCGGCACGATCAGCACGGCTCCGCACATCAGGAGCGCGACGCCGGGGCGGCTGCCCTTCTGCAGTTTGGTCCTCAGGACTCCACGCTCCTTACGGGACGGCGTCGCCCGCCCGTCGGAGGGCGCTCCACCGGAGCTCCCCTCGGGGACAGGTCCGACCATGGGGGTCGAACGGGGCCGCCTCCTCCAAGTCGGCCCGAATGCGCTGGACTACGCGCATCACGTCGTCAATGCAAAACGACCGCCGTATCGGCGGCCGCAAGGGAGAGGCTAGGGGGGCGGTCCCGATCGGTCAAACGGGGCCTCTGGCCTGGGGGATCGTCCGTCATCCCTTGTGTCCGGAATCACAAGCCGCGGAGCGGCGGCCTCAGACCACGAAGGCGGCGCGGGCGTTTGCCGTGGTCACTTCGGCCAACACTAAAGTCTCAACCCCTTTGACCTGGGCAATTGTCGCTCCGACCAGCGGAACCCTCGATGGCTCGTTGAGGGTTCCGCGGTGGGGCACCGGCGCCAGGAACGGCGAGTCGGTCTCCACCATCAGGCGGTCGAGGGGGCACAGGGCGACAGCCTCCCGCACCTCGGCGGCGTTCTTGAAGGTGACCACCCCGCTGAACGAGAGGGAGGCCCCGAGGTCGAGGCACCGGCGGGCCTCCGCAGGCCCCCCGGTGAAGCAGTGCACGATGGTGCGGTCGGGGACCCCGGTGGCGGTCAGGATGTCGAGGGTGTCGTCCCACGCCTCGCGGGTGTGGACGACCAGGGCCAGCCGGTGCCGGTGGGCCAGCTCGACCTGCAGGGCGAAGGCGTCCCGCTGGACCGGCCGGGGCGAGTGGTCGTAGTGGTAGTCGAGGCCGCACTCGCCGATGCCCACCACCACCACCGACTCCGCATCCCCGGCCTCCCCCGATGGTGGGCCGAGCTCGGCGGCGAGCAGCCCGTCGAGCGAGTCGACGCCGTCGACCGCGTCGTGGGGGTGGAGCCCGACCGTCGCCCACAGCTCGACCCCTTCGGCCACCGCCACCGACCCCGGTCGCCGCATGGCCCGGACCAGCTCCACCGCTTCGGCCGAGGATCCGGCGCCGGTACCCACGCAGACCATCCTGGTCACCCCGGCCTCGGCCGCCCGGGCGACGGCGGCTGCCAGGCGCGTGGCGTGGGGGCCCTCGTCACCCGGCTCGTCCGGCCCGATCTCCTCCTCGAACTCCTTCTGGAGGTGGCAGTGGGAGTCGAACCACTCGATGACCGCGTCGCGCACCCGGATCGCCGCCGTCCGCCTACGCCTTGCGCCGCGGGAAGAGCGGAGCGCCCTTCTCCACCGGCCGTCCGGCCGGATAGCCGCCCCAGGCGCCGGCCGCGGGCAGGCGCTGGTCGGCCGGGGACCCCTCCAGCCCGATGCGCCGCCAGATCGCCTCGGCCTTGGCCGGCATGGCCGGGACCACGAGGATCGACACGATGCGGAGCACCTCGAGGGCGCTGCCCAGCACCCCGTCGACCCCGGGCCCCGGCTCGGACTTCCACGGCTCGGCTATCTCCAACTCGGCGTTGGTCTCGCGGATCAGCCTCCAGGTGGCTTCGAGGGCCAGGTTGGGCTGTCCGGCGCCCCACGCCTCGGACGCCTCGGTCAGCACGGTGGCCGCCACCCCGGCCAGCCGGCTGTCGCCGGCCGGCGCGGTTCCGACTCCCCCGCACTTGGAGCCGACCACGGTGGTCACCCGGGACAGCAGGTTGCCCAGGTTGTTGGCCAGGTCCGCGTTGTACCGGGCGGCGATACCCTCCGCCGAGAACTCGCCGTCACTGCCCAGCGGGATGTCCCGCAACAGGTGGTAGCGGACCGGGTCGACCCCGTACTCGGCGATCAGGTCGCCGGGCGCGATCTGGTTGACGCTCGAATTGGACATCTTCTCCCCGCCCAGCAGCAGCCACCCGTGCACCTGGACGTGCGCCGGGGGATCGATCCCCGCGGCCATGCACATGGCCGGCCACCACACGCAGTGGAACCGGATGATCTCCTTGCCGATGAGGTGGTGGACGGCGGGCCACCACTGCTCGAAACGGGCCTCGTCCTCGCCGTAGCCGATGGCGGTGAGGTAGTTGATGAGGGCGTCGTACCAGACGTAGAAGACGTGCTCCTCGTCCCAGGGGACCCGGACCCCCCAGTCGATGGAGGTCCGGGTGATCGAGATGTCCCGCAGGCCACCCTTGATGAAGCTGAGTGCCTCGTTGCGCTTCGACTCGGGGACCACCGCGGTGGGGCTGGCCTCGTACCAGTCGATGAGCCGCTGCTCGAAGGCGCTCAGACGGAAGAAGTAGTTCTCCTCCTCGAGCTGCTCCACCGGCGTGCGGTGGATGGGGCACAGCGTCCCGTCGACCAGCTCGTCTTCGGCGTAGTACTGCTCGCAGGACACGCAGTACAGGCCCCGGTAGGCGTCCTTGAAGATGTAGCCGTTGTCGTGGATCCGGCCGAGGAACTCCTGGACGGCCTGGCGGTGCCTGGGCTCGGTGGTCCGGATGAAGTCGTCGTTGGTGATCTCGAGCTCCGCCCATGCGGCGGCGAACCGCGGCGCCAGCTGGTCCGTCCACTCGAAGGGACTGAGCCCCTGCTCCTCGGCGGCGCGGGCCACCTTCTGGCCGTGCTCGTCGGTGCCGGTCAGGAAGAAGACGTCGTCGCCGATCAGTCGGTGCCACCGGGCCAGGGCGTCGGCGTTGACCGTGGTGTAGGCGTGCCCGACGTGGGGCGCGTCCTTCACGTAGTAGATCGGCGTGGTGATGTAGTAGCGGGGCACTGCCCGGTAGCGTACCGACCGGGGCGAACCCCGCCGACACCCGGGTCCCGCCGCGTCCAACCGCCCCGGCCGGTGGTAGCACCCGGCGCCGACCGTAGGATGCTCGGGCATGGACCGCAACCGGCCCCCCGACCGAGCGACCGGAAGCGGTGGCGTGTCCCGGGACCGCCGGCAGCGGGTGGCGGTCTACGGCATCTGCGAGGACGGCGCCGGGTGCATCCTGCTGGTCCGGGCCGCCGCCCACCTGACGGTGGCCGGGCAGTGGTTCCTGCCGGGGGGAGGGATCGACCACGGCGAGGACCTGGTCGATGCCCTCCACCGCGAGTTCGCCGAGGAGACCGGGCTGTCGATCGAGGTGGGCGACCTGGTGGACGTGCAGTCCGACCTCTTCGACCTCCCAGACGGGGCGAGCATGCACACCGTCCGGATCATCTACCGGATCCGATCCCACCGCGGGGTGCTCCGCGACGAGGTCGGTGGCTCCTCGGACACCGCACGGTGGGTACCGCTGGTCGACGCCGGGGAGCTACCCCTCCGCCCGTACGTCCGCCGCGCCCTCGCCGCGCTGCGGTAACCGGCACCGCGGTCGCTCAACCACGTGGGTCGAACGCCTGGGACGCCACCCGGTCGAGGTCGCCACGAAGGCAGGCCAGGTCCACGGGAGGCACGCCGTTCCTGGTCAGAACGTACGACTCGCCCCGGGCGGGTCCGGCGGATGCACCGGCGACACCAGGCTCGGCCAGACGGACGATCCGTCTACCAGTTGGCCACGTGGCAGCCACCCCGGCCGGTGCGCTCGGTGAAGCGCTGGTGGTACTCCTCGGCCGGCCAGAACGTGCTCGCCGGGGCGACCTCGGTGACGATGGTGCGCTCGAAGCGGGCCCGGAAGTCGTCGAGGGCGGCCCGGGCCGCCTTCTCCTGCGCCTCGTCGTGGGTGAACACGGCCGAGCGGTACTGGGTGCCGTGGTCGGGGCCCTGCCGGTTGAGGGTGGTCGGGTCGTGATGGCGGAAGAACTCCTCCAACAGGGCCCCGAACGAGACCCGGCTCGGGTCGAAGGTGACCAGCACCGCCTCGGCGTGCCCGGTGCCTCCGGAGCACACCTGCTCGTAGGTCGGGTGGTCGACCTCCCCGCCCTCGTAGCCCGAGATGGCGTCGACCACGCCGGGCACGGCCCGGAAGAACTCCTCGACCCCCCAGAAGCAGCCGGCGGCGAACGCCGCCCGGTCCAGCCCCTCGGGGATGTCATCGGGGGCGATCCCCGGGGCCTGGGTGCTGTCCATCGGGGTGCGTCCGAACATGTCGAGTCCTCTCCCTACCGCCGGCCGGTGCCCGGCCGGACTGTCGTGGCTGCGTCTGCGGACCGCCGGCCCGCCCATCCCGCTCGGCTGGCCCGGCGCCTCCGCTCCTACTCGTGCAGTCACCACAACCCCGGCGGGCGTTACGTCATTCCGCTGGCGGGGACGCCGGCGTCGTCGGGCCCCGCCAGTCGAGGGCCAGCTCGTAGACACGTCGTCGGGGCACCCCGAAGGTGGCGGCGATGTCGTCGACCACCCCCCGGGTCCGCTCACCGGCGGCCAGCCGCTCGGCCAGCGCCGCGGTCAGCACGTCGTCGCCCACGGGCGCGGCCTCCGTCGGCGGAGCCCCGGCCAGCACCACCACCACCTCACCCCGCACCACGCCGGCCTCGGCCCAGGCCACCGCCTCGCCCAGGTTCCCCCGCCAGACCTCCTCGTGCAGCTTGGTGAGCTCCCGGGCGACGACCACCGGGCGATCGTGCCCGCAGGCCGACGCCAGGTCGGCGAGGGTGCCGGCCACCCGGCCGGGGGCCTCGAACAGCACGGTCGTCCTCGGCTCGCCGGCCACCGACTCGAGTCGCTGCCGGCGCTCCCTCCCGGAGCGGGGCAGGAAGCCCTCGAAGCAGAACCGGTCGGTGGCGAGCCCGCTCGACACCAGGGCGGCCAGCACGGCGGAGGGTCCCGGGACGACCGTCACCGTCTGGCCGGCGCGGGCCGCGGCACCCACCACCCGGCTCCCCGGATCGGAGATGCCCGGCATGCCCGCGTCGGAGACCACCGCCACCGTGCGCCCCTCGCCCACGGCCCGGACGATCTCGTCGATCCGGTCGTCCTCGTTGTGCCCGTGCAGGGAGCGCAGCGTCGTCCCGCTGATGCCGGCGTGGGTCAGGAGCTTGCGGGAGCGGCGGGTGTCCTCGCAGTAGATGACGTCTGCGCCCTCGAGCGCCCGCACGGCCCGGGGGGACAGGTCGCCCAGGTTGCCGATGGGGGTGGCGACGAGCACCAGTGCGCCGTCGCCCCCTCGGGGGACGGCCGGACCGCCGGGCTCGGGATCCTCCCCGAGGTCCCCCCAGAGCTCCAGCTCCTCGAGGACGTCCGGGTCGAGGTCCGGATCGGTCGCCCCACCGTCGCCCGGCCGGATCTCGTCCATCAGCGGAGCTCCAGTGTGTCGCCGACCCGGAGTCCCCACCGCTCGAAGGCGCCGGCCTCGGCCTCAACGACCGACCGGCCGCCGCGCCGGGGGAGGCTCATCCGCCAGGGTCGGAGCGTGGTCACCCCGACCACCGCCAGGTCCCGGTCGCAGAACGCCACGTCGATCGGGAACCGCATGCCGAAGGTGTGGACGGCCCGGGTGCGGGGCAGCACCATCGCCCCCTCGTAGGAGGCCCGACCGAGCAGCCCCTTGGCCCGTGCCGCCATCCCGTCGGCCACCTCGGCCGTGGCCAGTACGTCCCCGTCACGCAGGAGCCAGCTCACCGGCGGGCCCCCGGTGGCCACCCGTCGGCCGAACCGAGTAGCATTTCCGAACTGTGTCGAAACGAACCAACAAGCGCAAGCTCCGGGCCAAGAAGAAGGCCAACCACGGCAAGAAGCCGAACTGCGGGCGGGGTTGAGCCTGGCCGGTCGGCCACCGGTCCGACCGGCCGGTCACCCGTCCTCGCACCGGTAGGGACGGCCCCGAGCCACCCACTGGTCCCCGCCGGCCCTCCCCGACGCCCGCAGGGCACGGTCACGTCCAGCGGCGCGATGTCCGTCGCCCTGCTCACGTCGGCGGACGCCAGACGAGCCCGAGCCGGTCGAGCACGCCGACCAGCGCGGTGGGTCGGTCGGTGATGATCCCGTCGACCCCGAGGGCGCAGAGCCGCTCCATCTCGGGCTCCTCCTCGATGGTCCAGACGTGGACGGCCAGACCCTGGTCGTGCGCCACCTCCACGAACCGCTCGTCCACCAGGGTCACCCCGCCGTGGCTGGCCGGCACCTGCAGCGCCACGTGCCGCATGGGCCCGGGAGCCTCGCCGGCCTGGACCGCCTGGAAGAAGGCGGCCACGGCCGAGGTGCCCGCCGAGGTCGGGACCTCGGGGGCGAACGACGAGAAGGCGTCCGTGGCCGAGTCGAGGAACGAGGCCACGATGACGTCGTCGACCCGGCCGAACCGCTCGAGCATGGTGGCCAGGGCCTCCTCGTAGGGGGCGACGTCCGGCGCGGTCTGCTTGATGTCGAGGTTGAGCACCACCCCGGGGAACTCCTCGAGCACCTCCTCCAGCAGTGCGAACCCGAATCGCCGGTCCTGCGGGGCGCGGCCCCGGAACGGGTACCGGTCGGACGGGAGCCCGGGCGACACGTCGGCACCGGGGGCCCACCAGTAGGCGTTGTCGAGGGTCGACAGCTCGGCGGCGGTCAAGTCGGCGATCCGGCCACGGTGGTCGGTGGTCCGGTCGACCGTGGCGTCGTGGCACACCACCAGCCGACCGTCGGCGGTGGCGTGGACGTCCAGCTCGATGCCGGTGGCCCCCGCCTCGAGGGCCGCCCCGATGGCGTGCAGGGTGGACGACGGGCCCTCCCACGCCCCGCCCTGGTGGGCGTAGGCGATGACCCGACGCTCCAGCCAGGGTGCCGCCCCGGGCGGCGCGAAGGAGGTCGGCATGGAAGAACGGTAGCCTCTGCCCCGCCATGCTGGACCACGTCTTCACCCAACTCGTCAGCTCCCACCGGCGCGCCCTCGAGGCCGCGCTGCTGCAGCGACAGGCGGTGGAGGAGCGGTTCCAGGTCGACGTCTTCCTCGGGGACGTGAGCTTCGAGACCTCCTACAGCCTGCCCGGCGAGGAGCGCCCGGCGCGCATCCGGGTCGACACCAGCCTCGACTGGCCGACCTGGAGCCAGACCGCCTACCGGAGCTGGGCGATCGGTGAGGAGCCTGACGAGCTGCCCGAGGTCCTGGTGGAGATCGCCTTCCGGGTCCAGGGGATCGAGAGCCCCCCCGAGGTGGGTCCGCTGCTCGAGGTGCTCCCCGACCACCTGGAGTTCCTGGGTGACGAGCCGCTGGCCCGGGGATCGACCACCGTCGAGCAGCTCCTGCCCGGCGAGGGCAGCCCCGAGTGGGCCGTCGAGGTCTCCTACGAGGGCTCCTGCCAACTGGACGAGGCGACCCTTGACCACCCGACCAGCCTGGACGACGCGCTCGCCCCGCTGGGCCGGTCGGTCGCCTCCGTGCTGGTGCGGATCGGCGACCTGCCCTTCACCTTCCGTCCGTCGTCGGGCCCGCAGGGCTGAGCGGGCTCCCCCTCAGCCGAACAACCCCGCCTCGACGGCCAGGGCCCGCAGGTCGGCCTGCGGTCGGGCACCCACGTGCGAGATGACCTCGGCGGCGCACACCCCACCAAGGCGGGCGGCGTCCTCGGGTGCCAGGCCGTTGGTGATCCCGTAGAGGAAGCCGGCGGCGAACAGGTCGCCGGCCCCCGTGGTGTCGACCACGCGGTCGACGGGGGCGGCGGGCACGGTCACCGGCCCCGAGGCGGTGACGACCACGGACCCGCCGGCGCCCCGGGTGAGCACGGCGAGGACGCCGGTGTCGGCGACCGCCTCCACCGCGGCGTCGAAGGTGTCCGCCCCGAAGAGCATCATGGCCTCCTCCTCGTTGGCGAACAGCAGCTCGAGGTCGCCGTTGAGCAGCTCGAGGAACTCCGCCCGGTGGTGCTCGACGCAGAACGGGTCGGACACGGTGAGGGCAACGGCGGCATCGCCGGCGTGGGCCACCTCGATCGCCTCGCGCATGGCCGCCTTGGCCGAGGGCTGCTCCCACAGGTAGCCCTCGAGGTAGACCACCTGCACCGACGACAGGTGTCCGTCGTGCAGGTCGACCGAGCTGAAGTCGGACGCCACCCCGAGGTGGGTGGCCATGGTCCGCTCGGCGTCGTCGGTCACCAGCACCAGGCAGTGCCCGGTGACCGCCTCACCGGGGATGGCCGTGGTCGGCGTCGGGTCGAAGGCCACCCCGATCGACCGGATGTCGTGGGTGAAGGCCCGGCCGAGCCCGTCGTCGGCCACCCGACCGAGGAAGGCGGCCCGGCCGCCCAGGGCGGCCACACCGGCCGCGGTGTTGGCGGCGGAGCCCCCCGAGGCCTCGATGGTCGGCCCCATGGCGGCGTAGATGGACTCGGAGCGGGCATGATCGACCAGGGCCATGGTGCCCTTGACCAGATCGAGGGCATCGAGGTCGGCATCCGAGGCGGTGGCCAGCACGTCGACCAGGGCGTTGCCCACGGCCACCACGTCCAGCCCGGGGCCGGGGTCGGGGGCATCCCCGGGCGGGGTCGGCGTATCGGACGGGTCGGGGAAATCGCTGGAATGGAGGTCTGTCTGCACGGCCCGACGGTAGCCTGCCCCACATGACCCCTCCGACAGCCGACACCGCGCCCGACCTCCCCGCCTACCGACTTCCCACCTCGGTCCGGCCCCACGCCTACCGGTTGGTGCTCACGCCCGACCTGGCGGCGGCGACGTTCGCCGGCGACGTGGAGATCGACGTGACCGTGGAGGAGCCCACCGCCACGATCACCCTCAACACCGCCGAGATCGAGCTCACCTTCGCCGAGCTCAACGACGGGGACCCCGACCGCGGCTACGCGCTGGCCCCGTCCACCATCGCCCTCGACCCCGTCGAGGAGCGGGCCACCCTGACCTTCGCCGAGCCGCTGGCCACCGGTCCGGCCACCCTCCACCTCGCCTTCACCGGCATCCTCAACGACAAGCTGCACGGCTTCTACCGCTCCACCTTCACCGACCAGGACGGCGTGGAACGGGTCATCGCCACCACCCAGATGGAGTCCACCGACGCCCGTCGGGCCTTCCCCTGCTGGGACGAGCCGGAGCTCAAGGCCACCTTCGAAGTCACCCTGGTCGTCGACGACGCCCTGGCCGCCTACTCCAACGGACCGGTGGTCGAGGAGACGGCCGAGCCCGGGGGCCGGCGCCGGGTGCGGTTCGCACCGACCATGCCCATGTCGACCTACCTGGTGGCGTTTGTGGTGGGGCCACTGGAGGCCACCGACCCGGTCGACGTGAACGGTGTACCGCTGCGGATCGTCCATCCCCCCGGCAAGGGTGCCCTCACCTCGTTCGCCCTGGCCGTCGGCAGGCACGCCCTCGAGTTCTTCACCGACTACTTCGCCATCCCCTACCCCGCCGACAAGCTCGACCTGGTGGCCATCCCCGACTTCGCGTTCGGGGCCATGGAGAACCTCGGGTGCGTCACCTTCCGCGAGTCGGTGCTGCTGGTGGACCCGGCCCAGGCGTCGCGGGTGGAGCTCGAGCGTGTGGCCGACGTGATCTGCCACGAGATCGCCCACATGTGGTTCGGCGACCTGGTGACGATGAAGTGGTGGAACGGCATCTGGCTCAACGAGGCGTTCGCCACGTTCATGGAGGTGCTCGCCGTCGACGCCTTCCGCCCGGAGTGGCAGCGCTGGGTGAGCTTCGGCGTCGAGCGGGAGGCGGCCATGGCCGTCGACGGCCTGCACACCACCCGGCCGGTCGAGTTCCCGGTGGGGCGCCCCGAGGAGGCCCAGGGGATGTTCGACGTCCTCACCTACCAGAAGGGCGGCAGCGTGCTCCGCATGCTCGAGCAGTTCCTCGGTCCCGACGTGTTCCGCGAAGGGATCCACGACTATCTGACCACCCACAGCTACGGCAACACCGAGACGGCCGACCTGTGGGACGCGCTGGAGCGATCCAGCGGTCGGGCCGTGCGCACCATCATGGACACCTGGATCGACCAGGGCGGCTATCCACTGGTCCAGGTGGGCGAGGACGGCTCCCTCTCCCAGGCGCCCTTCTCCTACCGGGGCGAGCCGGGGGGCGCCATCGGCTCGGCGTGGCAGGTGCCCGTGCTGAGCCGGGTGCTCGGCGACCCGACGCTCGACGCCCAGCCGACCCTGCTCACCGGAGGGGGCGCGGGAGCACCGACCGGGTCCGGGGTCGAGGTCCGGGTGGTCAACGCCGGGGGGTCCGGCTACTACCGGGTCTCCTATCCCACCGCCACCGTCGGCCGCCTGGCCGGCCGCCTCGCCGAGCTCGAGCCCCTGGAGCGCTACAACCTGGTGTCGGACGCCTGGGCCGCCGCCCTGTCGGGCCGGGCCGCCCTCTCCGACCTGCTCCGCCTGGCCCGGGCCCTCGAGACGTCGTCCGAGCGCGACCCGAGCGTCTGGTCGGTGGTGCTCGGTGCGCTCGGCCTGTTCGACCGGGTCGTCCCCGATGCCGACCGCCCGGTCCTGGCCGGTGCCGTCCGCGCCCTGCTGGCGCCCCTGGCGGACACCCTGGGTTGGGACCCGCACGACGACGACGACGAACGCACCCCGTCGCTGCGGTCGTCGGTGCTGCGCGCCCTCGGCACGGTGGGCGACGATCCGGGGACGAAGGAGGAGGCGGCCCGCCGGTTCGCCGGCACCGCCACCCTCCACCCCGACACCGAGTCGGCCATCCTGGACATCGTGGCCTCCGGCGGCGGCGAGCCGGAGTTCGACACCTTCGTGGCCCGCTACCGCTCCCCGGCGAACCCCCAGGAGGAGAACCGTTACCTCTACGCCCTCGCCTCCTTCACCGAGCCGGGCCTGGCATCGCGCACCTTCGACCTGGCGGTGCACGAGGTACGCACCCAGAACGCGCCGTTCCTCCTCCAGTCGCTGCTGGCCAACCGCTCGACGGGCCCGGCGAGCTGGCAGCGGGTGACCGAGGAGTGGGACCAACTGGTGGCCCGGTTCCCGTCCAACATCCTCCCCCGCATGCTCGACGGCGTGCGCGGCCTGTGTAGCCCCCCGGAGCTGGCCGACCGGGTGACCGAGTTCGTCGGGACCCACCCCCTTCCGGCTGGCGGCCGGACCGTGGAGCAGATCCTGGAACGGCTGGCCGTCAACGTCGCCTTCGGTCGGCGGGAGGCAGCCACCCTGGCCAAGACCCTCGCCACCGCCTTCGAGCTCCCGGCTTCCTAGGACCCGGGCGGTGCAGCTCGGCATCGTCGTCACCGTCTTCGCCCTCATCTTCGTGGCAGAGCTGCCGGACAAGACGATGATCGCCACCCTGATCATGGGCAGCCGGTACCGCCCGGTACTGGTGTGGACCGGTGCCACCCTGGCCTTCGGGGTCCATGCCATCCTGGCCGTGGCGGTCGGGGAACTCCTGCAACTGCTACCCCACGCCTGGATCGAGGCGGTCACCGCGGTGCTGTTCGCCGCCGGTGCCGCCTACCTGCTGTTCGTCCCCGAGAAGGAGGAGGTGGAGGAGGGCGAGGAGGAGGCCGACTCCGCTCGCAATGGGCTGAGGACGGTGGGCGCCGCCTTCCTGGTCATCTTCATCGGCGAGTTCGGCGACCTCACCCAGATCCTCACCGCCAACCTGGCGGCCAAGTACCACGCGCCGTTGCCGGTGTTCGTCGGGGCCTTCGCCGCCCTGACCTGCGTGGCCGCCCTCGGCGCCTTCGGCGGACGGGCCCTGTTGCGGTTCCTTCCGCTGACGGTGATCCGCAAGGCCGGCGGGGTCCTGCTGGCCGGCTTCGCCGTCTACTCGCTGGTCAACCTGGCCCGGGGCTAGGTCCGGGCGGCGGCAGCCAGCGGGTCACGGCAGCCAGCGGGTCACGGGGCAAGGGTGAAGACATCGGCGGAGTCGGCGGGCACGGTCAGGCCGGTGGTGGCCGTCGAGGACGGCACCGACGTCGTGAGCGTGACCCCGCTCTGCGCGTCATGGGACGACGTTGTCCCGGGGACCGCGCACGTCGACGGGCGGACCTACCGGACCGGGCCCGGATGCGCCATCCGAGTACCCTTTCCGGAGAATGACCAGCGGACGCCACGCCCTCCACCACCTCGCGCCGGACGGTGCCGCAGCGTTGGAACAGGTGGCCGCCGCGGCCTGGACCGCCATCGCCGACCGCGACCTCGCCGAGCTCACGAGCCGGGTGTGTGGCGAGGTCTGCGGGGTCCGACCCCTCGCCCGGCCGGCGGGAGCGGGTCCGGGCCGGTGGTCCGGCGAGCCCGCCGGCGACTGGAGGGCGATCGACGGGCTAACGGCGACCGACCGCCTCCGCCTGGCGTTCGCCGAGCAGTTCAGCCTGGACGTGTCGGCGTGCACCGATCGGCAGCGGGAGGAGCTGGTCCGGGAGCTGGGGGGCGAGGTCGGCCCCTGGGCCGCGGCGGTCTTCGCCTTGGACTTCCTGCCCCGGGCCAATGCAGCCCTGGTGGCGCTGTTCGGACCAGATCACGACGGTGATCCCGTCGTGCCGGCGTCGCTGACGTCAGGGACGGGGATCTGGGAGGCGCTCGACGCGGTGATCCGGCTGGTCCCCCGCCTGGGCGCACTCGACCCGGTCACCAGTGAGCTGGTGCGGCTGCGCGGCGCCCGCCAGCACCGGTGCCGCCTCTGCTCCTCCCTCCGGAGCCGACCGGCACTGCTGGCCGGGGCCGATGACCGGTCGTTCGCCGCGGTGGACGACTACCGGCACAGCGACCTCGACGACGAGCAGAAGGCGGCACTGGCCTTCACCGACGCCATGCTGTGGACGCCGGGTCGCATCGACCGCTCCGTCGTGGACGCACTGACGGCCGACACCTCGCCCGAGCAGCGAGTCGAGCTGGTGCTGGACGTCACCCGCAACGCGTTGAACAAGGTGGCGGTGGCCCTCGGCGCCGACCGACCCCACGTCGACGAGGGGATCGAGATCTACGACGTCGGCGAGGACGGGGAGCTGGTCTATGGGCTCACGCTCGAGTGAGCACGGGGACGCGCGAGTCCCCGGTTCGACGTGATGGCGCGCAGCCGCGGTGCACCCGGGAAGGCGGTTGCCTACGCTCCCGACCAGGCGTCCGCGTGTGACGGCTCGACCCGTCGACGATCCGTCGCAACGCGCGGCCGAAGCAGGTGGCCGACTCCGGGGATGGGCGTGCTCCTCGGACTCAGCCTGGCCGTGGCTCTGTCGGCTTGCGGCGGATCGACACAGACCACCACCACCACCACCAGCACCAGCAGCAGCAGCACCAGCAGCAGCAGCACCAGCAGCAGCACCAGCAGCAGCAGCACCACCACCACCAGCAGCAGCAGCAGGACGACCACCACCACCACCAGCAGCAAGACGACCAGCGGGACGACCTCGTCGAGGGTGTCGATCCCTCGGGACTGGACGTCCTACACCTACGGGAGTGCGGCCATCTCCGTGCCGAGCGATTGGGTGGTGAGACACGACACCAACTGCCCGGACAGCCAAGCGGCAGGCACCCTCCTGCTCGGATTCCCGAAGGTGCTGGAGAACTGTCCCATGATCCCGACCTCGATCAGCGACGTGATCGTCACCACGTTGCCCGGTGACGACACCTATCGGTTGCCACCGTTCGCGCCTACACCGGTGATGGTCAACGGGATACCCGTCTACCAGGGTTTCGGGTCGCCGAGCTCCTTGGTCTGGGCCGTGCCGACGCTCGGTGTCCAGGTCACCGGAACGGGGCCGGAGACGCGCACGATCCTCCACACGCTTCGCCGCGCCTAGCCAATGGGGCGTGGCCCCCCACGGTCACCGGCGGGTCACGTCGGTAGGTCGAACGCTCCACCCCGACAACCCGGCATGGGGACGAGTGGCCCTCAGCGTCAGCGTCAGCGTCAGCGTCAGCGTCAGCGTCAGCGTCAGCGTCAGCGTCAGCGTCAGCGTCAGCGTCAGCGTCAGCGTCAGCGTCAGCGGATCAAGCCGAGTCCCTTCTGGCAGTGGGGACCACCCCAGTGCTCGACGATCTGTCCGTCTCGGATCCGCAGGATCGCCGTGCCGTTGATGGCGATCGGCTGTCCCGAGGCCGGGACGTCATAGAAGGGCGTTCCCGTGTGGGTCCCCTTGACGGTCCAATTCGATACCACCAGATCATCCGACTCGACGAGCAGGTCGACGGTGAACAGCATGTCCGGGAACGCCGATCGCGCCTGCTGCCACCACAGCTGTTCCTCGCCGCGCAGGTCCGTGCCGACCCGCTCCGGGCTCACGCGCTCGGTCACATGGCTGTGGAAGTCTTCGGAGAAGAACTCGTAGACGGCGTCACCGTCACCGGACTCCATGGCTGCGCTGTACTTCCCGAGGAACCGGAGGTTCTCCGACATGCCATCCCCCTCTTGCAGGCCACCAACGGGACATCGCCCGGCCTGAGTGTCGGACAAGGCTCTTCCACACAGCGAGATCGATCCTACTCAGGAACATCCCGCAGCAGCAGGTGACGGCGAACGTAGGTCCGGACGTCCGCTCGTCGTGCCTGCGCCGGGCATGGGCCGGCCCCCGGGCCTGCGCCGCCCCCATGCGGCGGACGTGCCTGCCGCCCGGGGCCATGACAGGCTGCACCCATGGACGCCCCCCCGCCGACGCCGGACCGCACCCCCGAGGGGACGGACGACCACCGGGCGCAACGGCGCGAGCAGCTCTTCTCGCTGGCCCGGGCGGTCACCGGGTTCATGCCCGACGACGAGGGCGAGGCGCTCTACCTCGCTGCACTGCGGGCCGGTGCCTCGTTCGAGGCCTCCACGTTCGTGGAGATCGGCGCCTGGTGCGGCAAGTCGACCGTCTACCTCGGCGCGGCCGCCGAGGAGACCGGGGCGGTCGTGTTCAGCCTCGACCACCATCACGGCTCGGAGGAGAACCAGGCCGGGTGGGAGCACCACGACACCTCGCTGGTCGACCCGGCGACCGGACGCATCGACACCCTCCCCCACTGGCGCCGGACCATCGTCGGTGCCGGGCTCGAGCCCTCGGTGGTGGGCATCGTCGGCGACTCCCCCACCGTCTCGTCCCGCTGGACCACGCCGCTGAGCTTCTGCTTTATCGACGGGGGCCACGGCGAGGAGCCGGCGTGGGCCGACTACCGGGGCTGGGCCCGCCACGTGGTCGAGGACGGGTGGCTGGCCATCCACGACGTGTTCCCGGATCCGGCCGAAGGGGGACGGCCGCCCTACGACATCTGGCGGGCCGCCCTCGACTCCGGTGAGTTCGTGGAGGACGGCGAGTGCGGGTCGCTGCGGGTCCTGCGGAGGCTGTAGGCCGGTCCGGACAGGGACGGCACCTTCCGCCTCCGGCCCGGCTCGCGGACCGAGAGGACGAGCACGGGGACGATGGCCGCGCTGAGCGAGAGGGCCACGAGCACGGCGGTGAGGATCAGGCGCATCGCTTGGTCAGCAGTGGGGTCGGGAAGCACTGCTCACCTCCTTCACCAGGCACCGTACGGGCCCCGGGTGTACTCCCTCTCGGAGCACCCGCAGCGCCGGCTGGGAACCCAGGACCGGTCGGGCCCCGGGGCTCCTCAGACGGTGCCTGGCGGGCCCGGCGCCCGGACCGCCGGCTCCACCGGTGTCTCCGGTGCCGGCTCGGTGAGGTCGAGGTGGCTGGGCAGCCCCTCCCCCCGGAAGATCCCCGACGCCGGGGTGGTCCGGCTCAGCGCGTCGGCGGCCAGCACGATGGCCCCCGCGGTGTACGACGACCGCTCGAGCGGCGGGTAGGTCGCCTCCTCGGGATAGACCATCCCCGTCCAGAAGGAGCCGTCGTCGTTGCGCAGGGCCTGCACCCAGGTGAACAGGCGCATGGCGGCCTGGTCCATGCCCAGGGCGTCGAGGGCCAGCACGCACTCGGCGGTCTCGGCGGCGGTCACCCACTCGCCGGTGGACACGCAGCGCACGCCCCGGCCGTCCATGACGAAGGCGTCCCACGAGCTGTCGATCCGGCGGCGGGCCGCCTCGCCGCTCAGGGCCCCGGAGAGCACCGGGTAGTACCAGTCCATGGCGAATTCGACCTTGGGGGCGAAGGCGTCGGGGGTGTGGGCCAGGGCGTGGGCCAGCCGGCCGGCGGCCAGTTCCCAGTCGGGGCGTTCGTGGCCCAGGCGCTCGGCACAGGCGACGGCGCAGCGGAGGCTGTGGTAGATCGAGGACGACCCGGTGAGCAGGGCGTACTCCTCGAGCACGCCGGAGGGGTCGAGCGACCAGTGGATGGCGCCGTCGAGACGCTGCCACCGCAGCACGAAGTCGACGCCGGCCTGGACCGCCGGCCACAGGTGCTCGAGACGGTCGAGGTCGCCCGTCGACACGTAGCGGTGCCACGCCCCGGTGGCCAGATAGGCGCAGACGTTGGTGTCGAGGCGGGCGTCCTTGATCCCCGTGGCCAGGTAGTAGTTGAACCAGCTGCCGTCGGGGAGCTGGGTGTCGACCAGCCACTGGTAGGCCCGATCGGCCTCGTCGTCCATCCCCACCACGGTGAGGGCCATCGCTGCCTCCACGTGGTTCCACGGGTCGCAGTGACCGTCCGGGAACCACTCGATCATCCCGTCAGGGCGCTGCAGGGACACGATGGACCGGGCGGTGTCCATCACCTGGCCGGCGGACATCACGCCGGGGACCTCGGGGATCGACCTCATACAAAGACCTCCTCGGCCTGGGCGGATGCGGGCTCGGACGCCGGGAGCGCCGGCTTCTCGAAGTAGACGACCAGGCTCTTGCCGACCAGCGGGTTGAGCACCCGGTCGGCGTAGCGGGTCACCTTGGGGGCCTTCTCGATGTCCCACACCAGCAGCCGGTGGTAGCCGGCGACGGCAGGATGGCTGTCGTTCTTGGGCCCGACCAGACAGCGCAGCCACCAGTAGGGGGCGTGGAGCCCGTGGGCGTGGTGGCTGCCCACGGCCCGCAGGCCGGTGCCCTGCAGCCGGCCCACCAGCTGGCGCTGGCGGTAGATGCGCACGTGGCCGCCGGGGACGTTGTGGTACTCGTCGGACAGCGCCCAGTTGACGAACTCGGGGCCGCACCGGGGCACGGTGACCGCCATCGTCCCGCCCGGTCGGAGCACCCGGGCCAGCTCGGCCATGGCCTCCTCGTCGTCGGGGATGTGCTCAAGGACCTCGGAGGCGATGACCCGGTCGAACGACCCGTCGGCGAACGGCAGGGCCAGCGCGTCGCCCTGGACCGCGCCCACCCGGGCGCGCTCGGCGTCGAGCTCGCCGGCCACGACCATGGCGCCGAAGGTGTCCAGGACGTTGCGGACCTCCCCGGCACTGGCGTCGAAGGACACCACTTCGGCCCCGAGGCGCGCCGCCTGGTAGGAGTGGCGGCCGAAGCCGCACCCGAGGTCGAGGAGACGGTCCCCGGCCCGCACGCCGAGCTTGGCGTAGTCGACGGTCAGCATGGCCGGTTCATCATGACGGGGTCTCCGTGAGGTCGGGGGCGGGACGGGGCGGGCGGGACCCGGCACGGGCCCGGTCGGCCCCTCCCCGAGTGGCGTCTGCGTCGGCCATGAGGGCCCGGTACTGGTCGGCGGTGCCGGCCGCCGTCACCTGCCAGGTGAACCGTCCGAGCACGCGCTCACGGCCGGCCGCCCCCAGACGGCTGCGCAGCTCGTCGTCGTCGAGCAGGCGACCGATCGCCCCGGCCAGCTCGCCGGGGTCGTCGGGTCGGACCAGCAGCCCGGTGACCCCGTCGGTGCCCACCACTTCGGGGAGCGCCCCGCCGGTGGTGGCCACCAGGGCCACGCCACAGGCCATGGCCTCGATGGCCGGGAGCGAGAAGCCCTCGTAGAGGGAGGGCACCACGGCCACCTGGGCCTGGGCGTAGTTCCGGGCCAGCTCGTCGTCACTGATCCCGGTCACGCAGTGCACGACGGGCGCCAGGTCCAGCCGCTCGATGGCCCGGGCCACCCGTCCGTCCGGCCGGGGATTGCCGATGACCACCAGCTCGATGTCCCGTTCGGTGCGGAGCTTGGCCACCGCCTCGAGCAGCGGCACCAGGCCCTTCATGGGCACGTCGGAGGACGAGGTGACCATGATCCGCCCCGGGACGGGCACGACGTCCTCCCGCGGGCGGAAGACGGTGTGGTCGACCCCGACCGGCACCACCGTCATCCGGTCGGCGTCGACGTGCATCTGGGCCGCGATGTCCGTCTTCGACGACTCGGACACCGTGACCACCCGGGGCAGGGCCCGGGCCACCTTGACCTGCATCCGCAGGAACCCGAACCACCGGCGCTGGGTGAACTGCTGCCACGGGTTGGTGGCGTGGCTCAGGGCCAGCTGGCGGTCGACGGTGATCGGGTGGTGCAGGGTGGTGAGCAGCGGCCACCCGTCGTCGATCATGCCCAGGATGCCGTTGCCCAGGCACTGGTTGTCGTGGATCAGGTCGAACTCGCCGCGGCGGGCGGCCAGCATGCGCCGGACCCGGAGGCTGAACGTCCACGGCTCCGGGAAGCCCGCCGTGCACATGACCCCGAACTCGAGGGCGGCGATGGGCGTGGTGTACGAGTTGCGGAACTCGCGCAGCTTGGGCACCCGGAACGGGTCGGGGTCGCGATAGAGGTCGAGGCTGGGGACCGGCGTGAAGCCGACCCCCTCGTCCACCTCCGGCCACGGCTGTCCGGCGAAGACCTCGACCGAGTGGCCCAGGGCGACCAACTCGCGGGTCAGGTGGCGAGTGTAGACACCCTGGCCACCGCAGCGGGGATTGCCCCGGTAGACGAGGAAGGCGATGCGCAGGCCACACGGTGCCGGGGGCCGGGGAACGATCCGTTCGGGGACCGGTGGCGGGGTGGCGGGACCCTTGACCTTGTTGCGCTTGAGCCCGAAACTAGGCATGAATTACCGAGGCGAGCGGGCACATAGAAGTCAAATACTCCCCCGGCCAGGTACTTCGGCGCAAACCGGGCGAGGAAGGCAAGGTCCGGCACACCGTGGCCTCGCTCTGTCGGGGACGATCCCGGCCCGGGGCGCGCCCGGACGGGAGCGCCCCGAGGCCCGCCCGCGCACCCGACTACTGGTGCACTCCGAGCTCGATGGCCTTGACCAGGAGCATCAGCACCGCCACCACCAAGTAGCCGCGCAGCAGGTACATGGCGATCAGACGGCCACGTGACCATGCGGGGCGCTGCAGCAGGTTGAGTGCCGGCATGCGCCAGGTGGCCCGCTTGGCCATCGGCGTGACCGGTTCCGGCGGCTTCCGCCGCAGTGCCCGCGCGTAGACGATCCCGGCGACGCCGAAGACGACGACGAGCACCCCGGCCAGGGCCACCGCCAGCTCGTTGACGTTGATCCGGCTGAAGAGGGTGGTCGCCATCAGGATCAGCGACATCATCAACAGGACGGAAACGATCACCGTGGCCAGCACGTTCAGCCACGGTCGGTTCACCCACGGCCCCAGGACCTCCTTGTCGTTGCACAGCATCAGCAGGAACACCGTGGCGCTGGGCAGGAGCACGCCGGCGAGTGCCTGGACGCTGGTGGTGATGAGGCCCAGGGGCGCCCCGGGGATGATGACGATGCCGGCGGCCAGCACCACCATGGCGGTGAAGGCGCCGTAGAAGAACTTGGCCTCCCGCCAGCTGCGATGGAGCGAGTGGTGGGCGCCGAACATGTCGCCGAACGCATACGACGTGGCCAGGGTGACCGAGGCCGCTCCGATGATCGAGGCGTTGAGCAGGATGATGGCGAAGATGGCACCTGCGGCATGGCCCACGAAGTGATTCAGGCCGGTGGCCACGCCGCCGGCGTTGGTGAAGTGCCCGAACAGCGGAGTGCCGGTGAAGGCCGCTGCGGTGATGGCCATGAGCAGCGACGCGGCGAACACGGTGATGAGCGATCCGATGACCGTGTCGGCGCGCTCGTAGTTGATCCAACGGGGCGTGATGCGTTTGTCCACGATGTTCGACTGCTGAAAGAAGAGCTGCCAGGGGGCCACCGTGGTCCCGACGATGGCGATGATCAAGAGCACGGACGTCGAGGTGAACCCGCCCCTCACCCCCGGCTCGGTGAAGCCCGCAAAGAACGGTCCGGCCGCCGGATGGCTGAAGATGGCCAGCGGGATCACCAGGAAGTTCACCGCGATGAACACGAACATGAACCGCTCCCAGCGCCGGAAGCTGCCCGTGGCGGTCATGCCGACGAGCAGGACGGCGGCGACAGGGACGGAGAGGTACTCGCTGACGCCGAAGTAGTGGAGGGCGAGGCTCACGCCGATGAACTCGGTGGCGATGGTCAGGAAGTTGAGGATGAACAGGTCCCCCACCGAGAACGCGCCCCAGAACCTCCCGAACCGCTCGTTGATCAGCCGGGCGTGCCCGACACCGGTCACCGCGCCCAGGCGGACCACCATCTCCTGGTTGACGACGAGCACCGGAATGAGCAGGGGCAAGGTCCACAGCAGGGTCAGGCCGAAGTTCTGTCCCGCCTGGGCGTAGGTGGACACGCCACCGGCGTCGTTGTCGCCGACCATGACGATGAGACCGGGGCCCATGATGGCCAGGAGGGTGAGCAGGCGCGCCCGCCACGACCGACGGCTGTCGAGATCGTGCTGACGGATTGTGCCGAATGCGCCCTGGATGTCACCGAGGTGGGCTTCGTCGAGGACCGCGGAGGAGCCGTCGGTCGTCGGATCGATGTCGGTCATGGTCCACCTCCTTCGGACGGCTCCGGTCGTCATCGGCTGCTGGTCGGTTCGTGGGGGCAGACGATGGTCTGCATCCCCAGGGTGCGCGCCCTGCGACGGACGGCGTTCGATCGGTGGACGGTTGCTCCGGGAGTTCTCCCTTCGAGGAGTTGCGGGCCGCGTCGCCTGGCGGCCTGGATCCTGCAGGTGACGCGGGGCAGCGATCGGAGATGCTCGCTGCGCGTACCCGAGTGCGGGGAGAGCGGCGGCGTTGCCCTAGGACGCGCCGGACGCCCGTCGGGCACGCTCCGTGCCCGTGTCGGGTTTTCGCTCGTCGTCCATGCCCTACTCCTCGACCGCCGTCCGGCCGAAGTCACGTCGCCACCCCGTCGGCAGGAGGAGCTCCAGGACGTCGTCCACGGTGACAACGCCGAGGATCTCGCCGTGCTCGGTGTCCAGTACGGGTGCCACGGTCAGGTTGAAATCGGACATGGTGCGAACCATGGCGCCGAGGTCCCAGTCGGGATGGACGTGGACCGGCTCGGCCTCGACCAGCGAGCGCAGCGGGTCGCCGGGATCAGCCTGGACCAGCCGGACGGCTGTCGCCGAGCCCACCATGTGCCCATCGTCGTCGACGGCGAAGACGACGTTGAGCGCCTCGGGCGGCGCCGAGCTGCGGTGGATGGCCTCGAGGACCTCCGCGATCGACGAGTCGGCCGGCATGCTCAAGAAGTCGGGGCTCATCAGACCGCCGGCGGTCTCGGGGTTGTAGCTGAGGAGGGATCGGACCTTGTGCTGCTGGGGCTCCGGAAGCAGGTTGAGAATGGGCAGGCGGCGTTCCTGGTCGACCTCGGTGATCACGTCGGCGGCATCGTCGGGGGCCATCGAGGAGAGCAGCCGGGCCGCCTCCTCGTCGGATCGGCTCCGGACGAACTCCAGCTGGTGCTCGGTGTCCAACTCCTCGAAGACGTCGGCCTCGAGCTCCCGGTCGGCACCGACGGCTTCGATGATCTCCTCCCCCTCGTCGTGGGACGCCGCCTCGACCAGGTCGGCGATCTGCGCCGGGTGGAGCTTGGCCAGCTTCCGGTAGGGGATCCGGAGCCGGGAGGACGGTACGTGGGCCACGAAGGGCTCGATGCTGGCCCAGTCGACGAGGGCCCCGGGTTTGCCGCCGCGGTGGCCGTGCCCCGGGATCAACCGGCGCACGACGGGGCGGCTCGACGGGTCGACGGCCACCACCTCCCACGTGCCGTTCATGTTGGCCAGCTCGATCTCGTTCGCCCTGATGAGCCGGCCACCCACGAAGTTGATCAGGTGGCGGGCGAGGAGGTCCCGGGCCAGCAGCAGTTCGCCGGGCCGACGCTCGAAACGACGCAGGTCGACCCGCCGGCCCTCGAAGCGCACCCGACCGGGCTCGAAGGCGGCCACCTTCCGTATGGGGACGAACAGGTCCCGGCCACCGATGTTGACCACCAGGCCGACCACCGGGGGGTGTGGCGACTCGCCGGCGCGGACGATGAGGTCCTGCACCCGACCCAGGCGGTCACCGGCGGCATCGACGAGCGGCCGCTTGATCACACTCGAGAGGTGGAGGATCTCCAGCCCCGGGTCGGTCTCCGTCGTCGGTGTGCTCATGGCCACCCAAGCGTAGACGGGGTTCCCGAGCGTGGTGCTGAACGCCGGGTGCATCCGCCGGCGCGGCGGCATCGACTGCCCGGGCCGGCCGGGAACGACGGCCTTCGCATGACCAACCGACCGCGTCGAGCAGGACGGAGTGACATCCGGACGTGATCCGGGCCGGTCAGCGCGAGCACACGACCGCTGCGGTCCCCGCCGACCACGGCGGCACAGGCCAGTGGGTGCGGCTGCGATCGGAGCGGGCAGCGGGTGGGGGCATCGAACCATTGGGCACCTCGGGTCTCGCAGACGCACACCAGCCCCGGAGGCCGGGCTCACCGGCCGCGTCACCGGACCCGGAATCGATCAGGTGCGGGACAGGAGGCATCGTGCGGTACTGCTGGGTGGATCGGACGAGTCACGTGCTCTCTCGTCTGGCGCACCCGTGCAGCCGGTGTTCCGGCTCCACGCGGGGCTGGGCAAACGGCCCGGTGGGATCAGGCGGCGCAGACGGGAGGAAGTGCTCCCGTTCTACTGGGGGGTTCTCCCCGTCTCATGGGCCACACCTCCCTCAGTGGTCTCGGTGGACGTCCTCGGACAGGCGTCGCTGTGCCGGCACGAGAGTGTACCCGTCGGAGGCCCCCACAACTCCTGCCGGGGCACGGCCGGCGATGGGTGATCCCCCGTGAAGCTGGGGACCCTCCGGCCCCAGCCCACCCACCGCCGCCGGCGGCCGGAGGGATAATGTCGGCCCATGGACCTGAGCTACCCCGCCGAGACCGAGCCCTTCCGCGTCGAGATCCGCCAGTGGCTGAGCGACAACCTGCCCGAGGGATGGGGCGCGCCCGGGTTCTCCATGTCCAGGGACGAGCGGAAGACCTTCAACCAGGAGTGGACCGCCAAGCTGTTCGCCGGGGGCTGGATCTGCGCCTCGTGGCCCAAGGAGTACGGGGGCAAGGGCCTCTCGCTGATGGAGTCGGTGGTGCTGAACGAGGAGTTCGCCCGCGCCGAGGCCCCGCTGCGGGCCGACTTCTTCGGCGACACCCTGGTCGGCCCCACCATCCTGCAGTGGGCCTCCGAGGAGCAGAAGCAGCAGTTCATCCCCGGCATCCTCAACGGGACCATCGCCTGGTGCCAGGGCTTCTCCGAGCCCGATGCCGGCAGCGACCTGGCCTCGCTCACCACCCGGGCCGAACTGGACGGCGACGAGTGGGTCATCAACGGGCAGAAGGTGTGGACCACCCAGGCCCAGTTCGCCGACTACATCTTCCTGCTGGCCCGCACCGATCCCGACGCCCCCAAGCACGCCGGCATCTCCTACCTGCTCGTGCCGATGAAGCAGGAGGGGATCGAGGTGCGCCCGATCGCCCAGGTGGACGGGAGTGCCGACTTCAACGAGATCTTCATCTCCAACGCCCGTTGCCCCAAGGAGAACGTGGTCGGAGGGGTCAACAACGGCTGGAAGGTGGCCATGACCACCCTGGGCTTCGAGCGCGGCTCCTCGGCCACCACCGGGCACCGCCGCTTCCTGCGGGAGCTCGACGTGATCGTCGCCGGGGCCACGAAGAACGGGAAGTCCTCCGACCCGCTGATCCGCCAGCGCCTGGCCCGCTCCTGGGCCAACGTCAAGATAATGGAGATCAACGGCTACCGCTCGCTGACCGACGCCCTGCACGGCACCCACCACATGGCCGCGCTCGGTGCGTGCAACAAGATGTTCTGGTCGGAGCACCACCAGCAGACGATGGAGCTGGCCATCGACATCCTGGGCATGGACGGCCAGATCCTGACCGGCGACCCGAGCGACGTGGTCGACGTGCGGCTCAAGCGCGGGCGGGACGACTACCCGGTCAGCGACCTGCAGGCGTCGTTCTTCTTCTCACGGTCCGAGACCATCTGGGGAGGCACCGCCGAGATCCAGCGCAACATCGTGGGCGAGCGGGTGCTCGGGCTGCCCAAGGAGCCGAAGCCGGCCGCCGCCGGCTGACCCGGTCCGGTCACCGCCGGGCGGTCCTGGTGACCGGACCGCACCGCCGGCGCCGGTTCAGGCCACGTTCGACTCGATGTCCCGGACCGCCCGGGCCTCGGCGGCCCGGGCCACCCGGTCGGAGGGGCCCCTGGCGCTCCTCTGCCCGGCCTGGTGGCGCCACATGAGGAGCCCGGCGGCGATGACCGTGGCCACCGCCCCGGTCAGCAGGGCGATCCTCGGGGAGGTCCACTGGGCGATGGCTCCGACCAGCGGGGCGCCGATGGGGGTGGTGCCGAGGAACGCCATGGCGTAGAGGGCCATCACCCGGCCGCGCATGGCCGGCTCCGAGGTCAGCTGCAGGGTGGCGTTGGCCGTGGCGATGAAGCCGATGGAGGCGGCCCCCATCAGGACGATCAGGAGCGCGGTGGTGATCAGCGAGGGGGCGAGCGCCACCGCAGCCAGCAGGCCGCCGAACACCAGGGCCAGCACCTGCAGGAGGCGGGGGGTCGGCTTGGCACGGTGGGCAGCGGCCAGCCCGCCCACCACCGCACCGATGCCCATGCACGAGGTGAGCAGCGAGTAGGTGCCGGCGCCCCCGTGGAAGGTCACCTTGGCCAACAGGGCCAGGGTGACGGTGAAGTTGTAGGCGAAGATACCGATGAGTGCGATGGCCAGCAGCGTGTTGCGAAGGCTCGGTGTGCGCCACACGTAGCGGAACCCCTCGCGGATCTGCCCCTTGGCCCGCTCCACCCGCTGGGTGGGGTGGAGCTCCTTGCTACGCATCATGGCGAGGCCGATGAGCACGGCGCCGTAGGATGCGGCGTTGACGAAGAAACACACACCCAACCCGAAGACGGTGATCACCACACCGCCGATGGCCGGCCCGACCACCCGCGAGGCGTTCATCACGACGGTGTTGAGACTCACCGCGTTGGGGAGGTCGTCACGCCCGACCATCTCCATCACGAAGGTCTGGCGGGCCGGGTTGTCGAACACGTTGACCACGCCGAGCAGGGTGGCCAGCAGGTAGACCTCCCACAGCCGCACGAAGTGGCCGACGACGAGCACGCCGAGCGCCAGGGCCAGCAGGCCGCCGGCGGCCTGGGTCACGTAGAGGAGCCGGCGCTTGTTGGTCCGGTCCGCCACCAGGCCGCCGAACGGGCCGAACAGCAGCATGGGGAGGAACTGGAGCCCGACCACGATGCCGAGGTCGACCCCGCTGCCGGTGAGGTGGAGCACCAGCCAGGCCTGGGCGACGGTCTGCATCCAGGTGCCCGACACCGAGATGAGTTGGGCGACGAAGTAGAGGCGGTAGTTGCGGATCCGCAGGGAGCTGAACGTCTGGTGGACGGCGGCGCGCACGGCGGTCACGGCTGGTCCACCGCCAGCAGCTGCTCGAGCAGCGCGGTGAGGTCGGCCAGCGCCTGGCGGTCCTCGGCCGGCAGGAGGCGGACCCGCTCGGCCAGGTACGCGTTCCGCATCGAGCGCCCGCGCTCCAACACCTCACTCCCCTCCGGGGACAGCGCCACCCGGGCCACCCGCCGATCGCTGGGATCGACCACCCGGGTGACCAGGCCCATCTCCTCCAAGGCGGCCACGATGCGGGTCATCGACGGCGGCTGCACCGCCTCGCGGGCGGCCAGGACGCCGAGGGTGGGCGAGCCGAGCGTGCCGATACTGGCCAGGGCGGACGCCTGCGACTGGGTCAGCCCCCCGGCCGACTGCTGGCGCAGGCGGCGGTGTAGACGGGTGACGGCCAGACGGAGCCGCGCGACCAGCTCCGCCTCGGCGGCATCCGTGCTCACCCCTGCAGCCTCGTCGCGGCCCACCCCGCCCCGGACCGGGCCCCGATCCTCGGCTGTGGGTGCGATGGACATGGTGCCAGTCTAGTTAGTTTTGCTAACTAATGCCACCGCTGGGGGACAGCACCGGGGGATCAGCAGGTGGACCGCCGGAATTGCCGGTCACCGTCCGGTCACCCGCCGGGAGTGAGCGTGACCAGGGTGACCCCCTCACCGGCAAACGTCAAGGTGAGGCTGGCGGTCGGCCCGGTCACGCTCGAGGCGTCCACGGTGGCGCCCAGGGCCACCAGCGCGACCGCGGCAGCGGCCACCACACTTCGGTTGACCAGCCCCCGACAGCCGTTGCCCGCACGCACCATCGGACCCCCCTCTCCGGACTGCCGACAACTGTGACAAAGGGCGGACCACCCGCCCGGGCCCGCCCGGCCCGGCGGGCGCGGATCCTCAGTGGCGGCGCGTGGCGAGACCGAGCGCGGCGACGGTCGGCAGGACCTTCGGCTGGAGCCACTCCCCCCCGGGCTTGGAGATGTGGATGCCGTCGGCCCACCGGACGGTGATGCCGTCGATGACCGGCTGGTAGGAGCCGTGCGGATCGATGAGCTTGTTGAGGTCGATCAGGGTGACCGTCCGCGGCCGGTGTGCCGCCACCCGCTCCACGACGCGATTGAAGGCGGCCGCTCGGACCGGGTCGTCCTCGGCGAACGGCGTGCCGTTGGCCGACTCCACCGACGGATCCACGTAGGGCAGCGTGAACAGGACCACCTTGGCCCCCCGCGCCGTGAAGATGTCGACGGCCTGGTCGAGCTCTGCGGCCAGATGGTCGTCCCAGACCTTCTGGCCGACGTGTACCCAGTGACCCTGGTAGAGGTGGTCGCTCACCTCCCACCGGCCCAGCAGGAGCCCGACGACCTCGGGCCGGAGCTGCTTGACCAGGGAAGCCCAGTCCGTCCTCCAGTCGGCACACTCCGAGGTCGGAGGGCCGACCTGGCCGGCGACGACGGTGTCCAGCTGGTCGAGGTCACAGCCCAGGCGGCCCTTGTTGGTGACCTCGACACCGAACCGGTGGACGGAGTCGACGGTCAGGCCGAAGCCCAGGGTGACGGCGATGGAGTCGCCCAACAACATGAACCGGACCGGGCGGGTGGTGTAGGCCCGGGCGGCGGTCAGGGCCTGCCGCTCGGCCGCCGGGGTGGAACCCGGGCGAGGGACGGGGACGGCGGTGGCGGCCGGCGCCACGGTGGCGACCAGAACCGCCGCCGCGGTCACCAGGGCGGCGGCGAGGACGGCGACCCGCCCCCGCCTGCCGCGGAACCACGCCCCTTTGCGGATCGGCTCCTCGATGAACCGGAACGACAGGGTGGCGGCGGCGAAGGTGACGGCCAGCCTGGTGGCCAGGAGCCACCCACCGGACAGGCCGGTATGGGCGTGGTCGATGACCAGGAAGAGCGGCCAGTGGTAGAGGTAGAGCCCGTAGGAGATCCGGCCCACGAAGACGAGCACCGGGAACGACAGCCCGCGGGCCAGCATCGACTTCGGCACACTCACGCAGGTGACGATGACGGCGCCGGCGGCCAGTGCCACCACCAGGAAGCCGCCACGGTAGAGGAGGGCGTCCCGGCCGTCGAGGACGTGCCAGGCCCAGGCCAGGAAGATCGCCCCGAGCACGCCGGGTACCGCCCACCAGCGGCCCCGAGGGCCGGACGTCCAGCGGTCGGGCAGGACCACGAACCGGTCGGTGGCGTGGGAGCCCACCGCGCCGAGGAACGAGCCGACGAGCAGGGCCTGGGCCCGGGTGTCGGTGCCGTAGTAGATGCGGTCGATGGAGAAGCCGGTGGCGTAGAGCGACGCGGCCAGGGCGGCGGAGGCGACCGCGCCCACCGCGGCGGTGACGGCGAGCTTGCTTACCCCCCACCACCGGACCACGGCCAGGGCGACGACCGGCCAGATCAGGTAGTACTGCTCCTCGACGGCGAGCGACCAGGTGTGGAGGAGGGGGGACGGCGCCGAGGTCATGGCGAAGTAGCCCTGGTCCGAGAGGATGAAGTGCCAATTGGCCACGTAGAGCATGGTGGCGATGGCGTCCCCCCGCACCGACGCCAGGTCGAGCGAGTGCGAAAAGAAGTGGGCGTAGGCGGCGACGCCGAGGAGCAGCACGACGAGCCCGGGCAGCAGGCGGCGGGCCCGTTGCGCCCAGAACCGGCCGAGCCGCACCGTCCCCGACCGGGTCAACTCGCGGCACAGCAGCGAGGTGATGAGGAAACCGGACAGCACGAAGAAGACGTCGACCCCCAGCAGCCCGCCCCCCATCCACGAGATGCCGGCGTGGTAGAGGAGGACCGCCATCACCGCGAACGCCCGGATCCCGTCCAGGGCCGAGAAGCGCTGCAGGTGGCCGGCCTGCGGGTCGGACAGGACCGGCTCGTCCGAACGTGAGCGCTCGCGGGAGCTCGGCTGGGGTGCCGTCGTGGTCACGGCGTGCCTGTCCCGGCCGTGGGCGCCGCGCCCACCTGGGCCGTGAAGGACGCGGCCAGCACGCAGTCCGGCACCGTCTCCGGCGGTCCTGCCGGGAAGTTGGCCTCCCCGACGCAGGAGCGGAGGGCGTCCGGGGGCACCACCAGGGAGTCGGACGGGTGGGTGACCACCGGCCAGGTCCAGGCCCGGGCGACGTAGCGGGGGGCCTCGCCCAGCGCCGCCGTCATGAGCGCCACTACGGAGGCGGTGTCGTTCCCCTGGTCGTAGGCGGGCAGGCCGGGCTGGTCGGGAATCACCACCAGCGTGGTCCCCCATCCGATCACCGCCTGGCGCACCTCGGCCACGGTGGCGGGCAGGTAGGCCGTGGCCGGGTCGACCGACAGGGTGGCGCCGGCCAGCACGGTGAACCCGGGCCGCTCCCTGCCGGCCCGCTGGGGGATGCTGCCCGGACCCCCCCCACCCACCAGCGAGAAGGACATCCCGTCCACGGCCTGCCAGGCCATGGGGGCCTGGATGCCCCCGAACGCCGCCGGGTAGGTGAGCACCACCTGGTTGGGGGGGAGATGGGGCGCGACCGTCTGGAACCACTCGGGCAGGACGACCGGCTCCATGGTCAGGGGGACGTTTCCGGCGTAGGCCGATGCGATCGGGACCACGGCGACGGCGGCCACGGCGAGGGCCGCCGCGGTGGCGAGCGCGGCCCGCCACCTCGGGCGGACGGGGGCACGGCGGTGGGCGTGGGCCCCCCTCCGACCGTCGGTGGCCGCCCCGCGGCCCGATCGGAGCACGGCGGTGCGGGCGTGGTCGACGATGATTCCGAGCATGACCGCGGCGGCCAGGTAGGTCATGGCCACGAAGCGCACCGGGAGGATGTTCTGCACCACGGGGACGTGCCGGAGCACCCGCCACGGCACCCAGAAGTGGTTGACCTGGCGGACCGAGCTCAGGCACAGCGCCATGGTGGCCACGACCACCGAGCCGAACAGCCACAGGTGCCGGTCCCTCCACCACAGGGCGGTGCCGGCCACGAGGACGGCGGCCAGGCCGATCCCCAGGTACTCGGCCTGATGGAGGGCGGTCCCCTGGTAGCCACCGAACCGGTGCTGGGCCAGGGTGGTCTGGTTGGTGGCGTACAGGCGGAAGAAGCCGGCCGGGGTGGTGCCGTAGTAGCCCGCCACGGTGGACGGCCAGACCCGCCCGCTGAAGTGGGCGGGTCCGGCGAATGCGAACCAGACCGGGTAGGCCAGCAGGACCGCCGCCACCCCGGCGGCCACCCCCAGTCCGGTGGCGATCCGGCCGATCCGCCGGCGCACCTCGCCGAAGTGGAACACCACGCCGTGGATCCCGAGGACGACCAGGCCGAAGACGGCGGTGATGGCGGTGATGGCCAGCAGCTCGGTACTGATGAAGAACTGCAGGGTGACCAGTCCCCCGAGCGCGGCGCCCACCAGCACCGGCCGGCAGCGGCGGCGCACGCAGATCTCGTCGAGGCAGGCCACCATCAGCGGAGGCAGGGCCAGCATGGTGGTCAGCCAGCCGGCGACCAGTCCGCCGACGATGAACGGGGAGAACCCGTAGAGCAGGCCTCCGACGAAGGCGGCCGGGGCCCAGGACACCCAGCGGCGCAGGAGCCAGAACATCGACAGGGCCGAGAGGACCGGCACCAGGGTGGACGCCGCGTTGAGCGAGGCAACCGGGCCGAACAGCCAGGTGACCGGGGCCAGCACCACGCCGATGGCCACCACTCCCGTGTTGGCCAGCAGGTTGAGGCCGGTGGGATGGAAGGCCATGGCCGAGTAGAGGATGCTCTGACCGTGGGTGAGTGCGTGGGCCGGCCACTCGAGGAACCAGAAGTAGAGGGAGGCGTCCCCGCAGCCGCAGGTGGTGGTCGAGGTCGGGTGGTTGCTCCAGGCGCCCCACCAGAACGCCACCGACAGACCGAGGTAGAGGACGAGCGCCACCCCGCCGGGTACGAGGAGGGCTGCCCGACTGCGCCGCGGCCCGCCCGACGTCCGCTCCTCCGCCATGACATCGGGGCCCACCGCCGGCTCCCCGCTCCCGGCCTCGTGGTCGGGCCCGGGCGGCACGTCCTCGTCCACCGCCGTGGCCGACGCCGCCGGGGGCGGGCGCGTCCGGGAGAGCACCGGGTCCGTCATGGTCCGGTCGGGAGCGGGGCCAGCACGCAGGTGGCCACGCCGGCGGTGGCCGCCTCCGTCTCGGCCGGCGACGGCGAGGGCGCGTCGGTAACGGGGGCGGCCCCGGCCACGCACCGGGAGAAGGCCTCAGCCGCGGGATGCACCGGCGGCCCGGCACGGTCCACGCCGCTCCACACCCAGGCACTGGCCTGGCGGACCGGCGCCTGCCCGGTGGCCGCGGTCATCAGAGCGACGGCGTAGGGCACCGAGGTGACCCGGTCGTAGGCAGCCAACCCGGGCTCGTCGGGGATGACCACCATGGTCACCCCCCAGCCGTCGAGGGCGTCGCGGACCGCGTCGACGTCCCCGCTGGCGAAGACCTGCCGCGAGAACGCGAACGACGAGGTGCCGATGACGGCCAGGCCCTTCCGCTCCTTGCCCGCACGCTCGGAGACCGCACCGGGCCCGCCTCCGCCGACCATGACGAAGGACATCCGGTCGACGGCCTGCCAGGCCATGGCGCTCTCGATGGTCTGGTTGGGCAACGGGTAGACCAGCAGCACCTGACGGCCCTCGAGGTGCGGCGCCACGGTGCGGAACCAGGTGGGCAGCACCACCGGCTGGGTGGTCACCGGCGTGCTCCCGGCCAGGTAGGCGGCGACGGGGACGACGGCCACCGCGGCGACGGCCGACGCCGCGACCGCGGCCATCCAGCGGCGGCGGGCCGGCACCTCCGCCCCCGACCGGTGCGCGTGGGCCCGGACGCGAGCGTCACGCCGGCGCCCCCGGACCGCCACGTAGGCGTGGTCGACGATCAGCCCCACCATGACGCCCACCGCCAGGTAGGTCACGGCGAGGAACCGGCTCGGGATGACGTTCTGGAGCTGGGGCAGGCCGGCCAGGGCCGACCACGGCAGCCAGAGGTGGGGCCTCGCCCCAAGGGTGAGCACCACCGAGATCGCGGCCATTGCGCCGAACAGCCACAGCCGCCGGTCTCGGCGCCACGCGGCCGTCCCCCCGACCACCACCGCCACGACGCCCCAACCGACGTACTGCCCGGACAGGGTGGGGCCCTGGTAGCCGCCCACCCGCAGGGCGAACCGGGTGAAGCTGGCCGAGACGCCGCTCGGCACGACGAAGGCCTTGAGCAGTGTCCCCTCGTAGCCCAGGTAGAGGTCGGGCCACACCGGCCCGGAGGTGTGGGCCGGACCGGCCAGCACGAACCACACCGGGTAGGCGAGGAGGAGCCCTGCGGTGGCACCGCCGGCGGCCAGGCCGGTCAGCGCGTACCGCGCCCGCTGCCGGATCACCTCGGGCCGGCGGGCGCCGTAGGCCAGGATCAGCAGGACGCCGATCGCCGCGCTGATGGCCATGATCACCAGCAGCTCGGTGCCCACGAAGAACTGCACCGCCACCAGCAGGCCGAGGACCACGCCGACGACCACCGGGCGTCGGCGCTGGCGGAAGAGGAGCTCGTCGAGGCAGAGGACGACCAGCGGCGGGACCGGGGCCATGCCGATCATCAGGTGGGCGTCGGTGAGGCTGACCACGACGAAGGGCGAGAAGCCGTAGAGGAGGCCCCCGACGAAGGCGGCCGGCGACCAGGTCACCCATCGCCGGAGGAGGACGAACATGGTCAGGGCGGACAGGGCCGGGGCGAGGGTGAGCGCCACGTTGAGGGTGGCCACCGGCCCGAAGGCCCAGGTGACCGGGGCCAGCACCACGCCGATGGCCAGCTCGCTGGTGTTGTCCAGCAGGTTGACCCCGCCCGGGTACGACATGGCGTTCGAGTAGAAGGGGTCGAGGCCGTGGGTGAGGGCGTGGGCCGGCCACTCGAGGAACCAGAGGAACAGCGCGCTGTCGCCGCACCCGCAGGTGGTGGTCGAGGTCGGATGGCCCGACCACACGTCCCACCACACGAACAGGGAGAGGAGCAGGTAGCCGGCGGCAGCCAGGAGCAGCACCCGCCAACGGTGCGGGGCGGGCCCGTCGCCGGGACGAGTCCGCTCGGCCGGGGCGCCCACGGGCGCATCCGCCGGTGCCGGCGCGGCAGCGGGGTCGGCGACCAGGCGGCCGGTCGTCGTCACGACGGCACCGGCGCGGTCACCGCTGACCTCGTCACCACGACCTGCACCACGGACGGCGCTCTCACAACGGGATTCCTCTCACGACCAGTGGGAAATAGTAGGTGGCCGACGTCGGGCGTCCCGTGCAGCGGCCGACGCCGGCCGGTCATCGGGGCGACCGGAGCACGCAGTCGGGGACGGCCTGCGGGGACGGGTCGGCGGCGACCGGCCCGGTCGTGCAGGCGGCGAATGCGGTCGCCCCCAGGGGACGTGGTGCGTCGGACATGGTCGACCCCGACCACACCCAGGCCCCGTGGTCGTGGTCCGGCGGCCTCCCGAGGGCCGCCGTGAACAGGCCCACCGCATAGGCCGAGCCCCGGCCCCGGTCGTAGGGGGCCAGCCCGGACCGGTCGGGCACCACGACCATGGTCACACCCCAGACGTCCAGGGCGCGCCGGACGGCGGCCAGCGTGGCCGGCGTCGGGCCCGGGGCGGCACCGAGGCCGAGGGACGCGGCGGACAGCACCTCGAACCCGGCCCGGGCGGCGCCGGCCCGGTCGGCCTGGCCCTCGGGCCCTCCCCCGCCGGCCTGGGCCCAGCGCATCCGGTTGACCGCCTGCCAGGCCTGCGAGGACTGCAGTCCCGAGAACGGGGCCGGGTAGGCCAGCACGACCTGTCCGGGCGGCAGACGGGCACCGACCTCGGCGTACCACCGGGGCAGCACGACGGCCCGGGTGGTCAGGGGAAGGTTGGGCCAGAGGGCGACGAGCGTGGGGATCAGTGCCGCCACCGCCAGCACCCAGGCCCCCCCGGAGCGGGCGGCGCCGGTCCATCGGAAGGTCGCGGGGGCGGAGGCCAGCCACCCGTGGGCCCGGTCGACCACCACGGCCACCATCACCGCGGCGCACAAGGTGACCACCAGCACGAACCGGACCTCCACGATGTCGCCCACCCAGGGGACCCGGTCGACGACCTCCCAGGGGACCCAGGTGCCGTGGCCGGGGCCGAGGGAGAGCACGGCCGCGACCAGGCCCACCCCTCCGAAGAGCAGCAGCCGCCGGTCGTGACGGAAGACGACCGCGCCCACCACGGCGACCACCACCACGCCGGCACCGAGGTAGCCGAGCCCCACCAGGACAGGCCCCTGGTACCCGCCGAAGTGGAGCATCTCGGACCGGAGCTGTCCCAGTCCCCCGGTGGTCCAGAAGGAGGCCGGGGTGGTCCCGAACCGGTCGATGGCTCCGTTCGACCAGATCGGCCCGGTGAGGTGGGCCGGCCCGTGGAGCAGGGACCACACCGGGTAGGCCAGGACGACCACGACGGTGCCGAGCGCCACGGCCCCGCCGCGCACGGCGTGGCCGACCTTGGGCCCGATGGCCCCGGGCTGCCTCAGGGCGGTCCCCCCGACCAGCAGCCCCACACCGACGCAGCCGGCGAGGAAGGTGATGAGGAGCACCTCGGTGCTCACGAAGAACTGCACCACGGCCAGCGCCCCGAGGGCGAGCCCGGCGCGCCACGGCGAGCGGCGCTGGCGGACGAGCAGCTCGTCGAGGACGATGACCACCAGCGGGGGGATGGCCAGGAAGGCGATGTTCAGCTGGTTGAGGGCCAGCTCGGTGATCACGAACGGCGAGAACCCGTAGGCCAGGCCGCCGACGAAGGCAGCCGGCGTCCAGGACACCCACCGGCGCAGCAGCACGAACATGCTGAGTGCCGAGAGGGCCGGGGCCAGGGTGAGCGCCACATTCATCGAGGCCACCGGGCCGAAGGCCCAGGTGACCGGGGCCAGGACGACCCCCAGGGCCAGGACGCTGGTGTCGTTGAGGAGGTTGATCCCGGTGGGATGGAACAGGTACGAGGAGTACAGGACCTGGTGCCCGTGGGCGAGGGCGAAGGCCGGCCACTCGAAGAACCAGAGGAACCGTGCGGCGTCACCGCAGCCACAGGTGGTGGTGGTCGACGGGTCGGACGACCACACCCCCCACCACAGCCCGACCGATGCCAGCAGGTAGACGGCCCCGGCACCGAGCATGCCCGGCCAGGCGGCACGCGGCGGTCGGGCGGTGGCCGTCGCCGCCACCCGGTGGGTCCCGGCGGTCACCGGCCGGGTCCCGGCCCCGGGTCGGCCGCCGTCCCGCACAGCTGGGCGGCGGCCGCGATGGGATCGGCGCTGAAGGACATAGTGGTGAAGCGGAACGAGTTGCCGATGTTGGACACCGCCCGCGACAGGCTCCACCGGCCGGTGATGGCGGCCAGGTAGGCGTGGAGGGGGTCGCACGACAGGGCGGCCCGGGCGGCGGTGACCGAGGAAGCCGACGGCGCCGTGCCGGCCACGACGTCCCCGGCGGTGCCGAAGCGGGCCACCATCCACGCCGGCCCGAGGTACTTCTCGTGGCCGGGCCGCGCGTGGTGGGTGACGATGGTGTGGCTGCCGATGGGGTTGGCCAGCGAGTAGGAGTCGAAGACGTAGACGTCGGGCCCGGCCAGATAGCCGATGACGCCGATGGCCGGGAGGTTGACCGCCAGGGTGAAGGGCAGGGACGACCGGGCCGGCCGATGCGGCACCGATCCGACCGGGGCGAAGGGGTCGGTCACCACCAGCAGCTCCTGGTGGCCGGCGGGAACCTGGTGGGCCAGCCGCGCCAGGAGCGCTCCCGCCTCACCCGACAACGCCCGGCGGTAGTCGGCGGCGGTCACCGGGTGGGCCTGGCCGGTGGCGGAGATCCAGCTGTTGCGCTCGTTGGAGATGAAGACCGTCTGCGGGTTGAGGCCCACCGTGTGGGGGGGCACGAACCGGAGCCAGCCGACACAGACCACGGCCCACACGGCGATGCCGGCCACGGGCACGATCAGCGCGGTGCGCAGCTGCCGGGCGGACACGACGACCGGGAGGCAGAGGGCGAAGAAACCGGGCAGCAGGAGCCGGGCGTGCATGTAGTCACCGCCCAGGTGGACCACGTAGACCACGTCGACCAGCCCCACCGCGAGCGGGGCGGCCAGCACCACCACGCCGAGCCGGTCGCCGCGTCCCCACCATGCCGCCGCCCGCAGGACGACGAGGGGCACGGCCAGGAGCACGGGAACCCACAGGGCGTAGGGGGCGACGAAGTTCCACAGGTAGGTGAAGCCCTGGGACCACCAGGAGGAGGCACCCTCCTTGGCCAGGCCGGTGTTGGGGACCACCAGGGCGTAGTAGGCCATCCGGAACAGTTGGTAGGCCACGGGCACGACCAGAGCAGCCACGACGGGAGCGCCGAACCGGCGGAGCCGCCCGACCGCCGGGGACCAGCCGGGGGCGGCGACCACCACCAGCAGGGCGGCCATGAACACCACCGACCCGAGGGCCAGCTCCGGCCGGATGAGCGTGCCCAGGCCCATGACGACGGCCGGGAGCACGGCACCGCCACGGCGCCCCTCCACCCGCACGAGGAGGAGGAAGGAGGCGCCGAGCCAGAGGAAGACCATGGACATCTCCAGGCCCGAGGTGGCGAACTCCCAGACCCCGGCCACCACCGAGGCCACCAGGAGTCCGACCGGGAACACCGTGCCCTCGTTCCGGGAGGCGGCCAGGCGCTGGGCGGCGCGACCCCCGGTGAGGAAGCCGAGCCCGGTGCAGCACAGGCCCAGCGCCACCGAGAGCCACTCGAGGGCGACGAAGGGGAGCACCTCGTGGAGGGCGGCGAGCGAGAAGAGCCACAGCGGGTCCGAGTCGACCTCGACCCGCTCCCCGAGGTTGTACACCAGCCCGTGGCCGGCCACCAGGTTGTCGATGATCCGGAAGTTGATGAAGGCGTCCTCGTCCACCCACCGGTAGAGCCAGGCACCGACCAGCACGATCATCACCGGGACCACCACCGGCCACCAGCGCGGGAGACGGATCGGGGGGCCGGCGCGGTCGACCGCCGGACTCATCCGTGGTGCCGGGCCGGCGGGCGGAGGGGTGCGCGCTCGTCGGCCATCGGGACCATTGTGTCCCACCGGTGGTGGGCAGGTGTGGGTCCCGCGAGGTCCGGTGGGACCTCGGGGGCGGTGCTGTACGATCCCCGCGATGCAACCGCGGCACCGGCGAGGCCCCGTCGCCACGTACCCGGGCGCTGCGGCGACCCGGGGGGACCGGTAGTCCTGCGGTGGAGGTCGGTGACCGGCAGCCGGCGGCGGCACCGGTGGTGGTGGACGAGCCGACCGGCGTGCCGGATACGGCAGGGAGCGGGCCATCGGGACGGCCGGCGACCGCCGGGACCGACTCCGTTGCCCCCCCGACCGTTGCCGCCGGCGATGCCGCTGCCCGCGTCGCCCCGGACGCCGGCTCGGCCGAGGAGCCCTACCGGTTCCGCCTGGGGAACCGGCCGCCCCTGACCGGCATCCGGGCCCTGGCCCTGTTCACCGTGCTCACCTACCACTCCAACTTCAAGACCCTGCCGGGCACCTGGGCGGCCATCCAGGTCTTCTTCGTCCTGAGCGGATTCCTGATCACCGCCATGCTGGCCGGCGAGGGGATGCGCAACGGGCGGATCAGCCTCAAGGGGTTCTACGCGCGCCGGGCCGTCCGACTGGTGCCGCCGCTGCTGCTGACCGTGGCCCTGCTCGGGATCTACGCCTCGTTCGTCCACGTGGCCAACGCCTCCCAGCGGGTGTGGGGCGACAGCCTGGCGGCGATGTTCTACTACGCCGACTACCGCCAGGCCTTCCTCCACGCCCCGTTCTTCGGGTACCTGGCCCAGACCTGGTCGCTCTCGATCGAGGAGCAGTTCTACGTCATCTGGTCGATCCTGATGGTGGTGGCGGTGGCCACCCACCACCGGCGGCTGGCCTACGGCTTCGCCGTCGCCGGGCTGGCCCTCAGCACCGCCGACCGGCTGTGGCAGGTCTACAGCGCCCAGCACTTCTACACACCGGCAAACGTGGCGTTCACCCGGGTGTACTACGCCTTCGACACCCGGGCCGATGCCCTCTTCGTGGGCTGCCTGCTCGGCCTGCTGGCCGCCGACGGCCACCTGCACCGGTGGAGGCCGTGGGCCATCCGGGCTCTCACCGCGGCGGCCGTCGCCTCGACCGTGTTCCTGGTCTGGATCCTGCTCTACGCGCCGTTGTTCACCGAGAACCTGGTGGTGTGGTGGCTCCCGCTCACCACGGTGGCCTCGGCGGTTGTCATCGTGTACTTCGTGATGCGCCCGGAGGCGATCGGATCCCGACTGGTGGGGCTCGGGGTCCTCGTGTTCATCGGCGACCTGTCCTACACGGTGTACCTGGTGCACTTCCCGGTGTACCTGGCCATCGGACCGGCCGGCACCGGGTGGGGGTTCTGGCCCACCGAGCTGGTGCGGCTGGCCATCATCTTCGCCATCGCCATCGCCAGCTGGTTCTGCATCGAGAAGCCCCTGATGCGCTGGCGCCAGCGCTCCGCCGCCCGCTGACCGGCACGGCCCGACCTCCGGTGGCGACCCGGGGACGGCGCCGGTTCGGGGATACAATCGCCCGGTGGGAGATCCTGTGGAAACGGGTCCCCCGGCCCAACTTGCAGACGGGGGCCCCGAGCCGTCGGTCGGCCGGATCCCGGCGCTCGACGGCGTCCGCGCCATCGGGATCGTCCTGGTCCTCTTCTTCCACGGTGGCTTCGCGTGGGCCGGTGGTGGCTTCTTCGGTGTCGACGTGTTCTTCGTGCTGTCCGGGTTCCTCATCACCGGGCTGCTCATCTCCGAGTTCCGCCAGAACTCCCACGTCGGGCTGGTCCGGTTCTGGATGCACCGGGTGCGGCGGCTGGTGCCCGCGCTGCTGGCCCTGCTGGCCGCGGTGGCCCTCTACGCGTTCTTCTTCGCCCCGCCGGACACGCTCGGCCAGCTGCGGGGCGACGCGTTGGCCACCCTCTTCTACGGTCAGAACTGGCACCTGATCGCGGGCGGGACCGGCTACTTCGCCGACCTCAACACCCCCCGGCCCCTGCTGCACACCTGGTCGCTCTCGATCGAGGAGCAGTTCTACGTGATCTGGCCGCTGGTCGTCCTGGGGGTGCTGCACGTCACGCGGTCGCTCCGGGTGCTGCTGGCCCTGACCCTGGCCGGCGCCCTGGCCAGCGCGGGCGCCATGGCCTACCTCTTCCACGGAGGGGCCGGTGAGAGCCGAGCCTACTACGGCACCGACACCCGGGCCCAGGCCCTGCTGATCGGCGCAGCGCTGGCCATCGTGCTGGCCCACCCCGTGGTCCCTCGGGGCGCCCGCGCCCCGAGGGTCGGGGGCGCCACCTCACTGGTCAGGCCGTTCCGGCTGTCACGGATGGCACAGGGCGGGCTGGTGGCCCTGGGTGGTGCCGGCCTGGCCGTGGTGGCCTGGATGTCGGTCACCGACAACAGTGCCACCGTCTGGATCTACCACGGGGGCTTCGCCCTCGTCGCCGTGGCCACCGCGGCGGTGGTGGCGTGCGTGGCCCTGGTGCCCTCCAGCCCCTGGGCGCGGGCGCTGTCCGTCCGCCCGGTGCGCTACGTGGGGGCCATCTCCTACGGGCTGTACCTCTGGCACTGGCCGATCTTCGTCCTGCTGGACAACGCCCGGACCGGGCTGTTGGGGTGGCCGCTGTTCGTGGTGCGGATGGGTGCCGCCTTCGGTGTGGCGGCCGTCTCGTACCACTTTCTCGAGATGCCCATCCGCCGGGGCGCCCTGCGCGGGTGGCGGGGCTGGGCGGCCACCCCCCTGGCGGTCGGAGGGGCCGCCGTGCTGGCGGTGGTGTCGACGGCCGGTGCCGCGCCGGCGCTCGGCACCCAGACCCCCGGCAGCCCGAGCAGCGCCAGCAGCGCCAGCAGCAGTCCGGCGGCCACCACTCCGGCGGCCACCAGTCCGGCGAGCAGCAGTTCGGCGAGCAGCAGTTCGGCGAGCAGCAGCCCGCCTCCGGCGGCGAGCCAGGCCGGCGACCAGGGCACCGCGGCCATCGTCCCGGTGGTGCCCGAAGGCACCGGGGGGCCGATCCGGGTCCTGCTGGTGGGCGACTCGGAGGCCAGCTTCCTCGGGTTCGGCCTCGGTCCCGACTCCGCGCAGTACGGCGTCACCTACGCCGGTGACGGGGTGTTCGGGTGCGGCCTGGTCCAGGGCGAGACCATGTTCCACGGCACCCTGGTCTCGCAGGCCACCGGCGAACGGGGCGGCCAGGTGGCCGTTCCCTGTGCCACCCAGCTCATCCGGTGGAAGGCCGACGTCGAGGCCTTCCACCCGGACGTGGTGATGGTGGCCGACGGGGAGTACGAGGTGCGCAACCAGCTGATGGGCGGCACGTGGACCCACCTCGGCGAGCCGGCCTTCGACGCGGCCGAGCAGGCTGCCGTCCAGGCCGCGGTCGACGCCCTGCGGTCGACCGGGGCGGTGGTGGTGCTGCTGACCGCCCCGTACTACCAACAGCAGGAACAGCTGGACGGGTCGCCCTGGCCCGAGGACGACCCGGCCAGGGTCGACGCCTACAACGGGATCCTCACGCAGGTGGCGAACGCCTCGGGGAACGGCGTGGTCGTAGCCGACCTCAACGCCCGTCTCGACCCCGGTGGCCAGTTCGCGCAGTACATCGACGGCATCGACGTGCGCTACGCCGACGGTATCCACGTGACCGCGGCCGGGGCCAAGCTGGTGTCGCCGTGGCTGCTGGCCGACGTGGCCCACCTCGGGGCGGCCAATCGGGCCATCGGAGGTTAGGGCGAGGCTGCCGCGCCCGGAGCCTGCCGGACGACCGGGCGTCCCTCGGCGTCGGTGACGGTCACTGCCATGTTCCCCACCCGCCCCACGTAGCCGGTCATATCGGACGACGACGGGGTCCACGTGTACAACTGGACCTGCCGGGGCTGGTGACCGGTGCTGACGTAGCCGGGCCCGAACTGGACCTGCCAGAACGGGTTGACCCTGGGGTCGTAGCCGCGTTGGTCGAGCTGGTTGACCAGGCCGATGAACCGCTCGGTGTCCAGCAGGCCGATCGCACCCGCCCCGGTCCCGGCCCCGTTGTCGCCGACCAGTACGGGGCCACCGGGGGCCAGGGCGGGGCGGACCAGGGACAGCAACTGCCCCACCTGGGGGTCGGAGACGGAGTCCAAGGACGGGATCTGCACCACCCGGACGGCGAACGCCACGCAGGCGACGACCCCGACTGCACAGAGGCCGAGGCGGGCCGCGGCGGTCGAGGTGAGCGGCCGGCGCGTACCTGACCGCGAGGACAGCGGACCCCGCACCATGCCGATGCCGATGAGCGTTGCCACCGGGACGGCCACGGCCCACACCACCAGATAGCCGTAGACGAAACCGGTGATGCGGGTGACCGCGAACACCAGGGAGAGAAACCCGAACAAGGTGAGGGCCCCGATGCCGGCGGCGAACCGCCGTCCCTGCCGCAGGCCGACGGCCAGCAGGCCGGCCCCGAGGAGCAGGACGGCCACCGATACCATCACCGCCGCCCCTTGGTGGTGGGGGGCGTTCCCGAGCAACGATCCCATTACCTCGGAGGGCCCCTCCACGACCACCGCGAACACGGCGGCCACCGACCACAACCCGGTCGCAACCGACTGGCCGGGATGGCCGGCGGTGAAGAACTGGTAGATGAGGCCGAGGTTGCCCGGTTGCCCGGTCACCTGTTGGATGACCGGAGGGGCCCACATGGCCACCAGCACGACAAGGGCGCCCGCAACCCACCCCCACGCGCCCCAGCGGTGCGGCCGTCGACCACCCTCGGCCGCCGTGGCATCAGCACCAGTCTCGATGGCGCCATCGCCGGGGGCACCGAGGTCAGCGTTCCCCGGCTTCGCGAGGTGGGAGCGGGACAGGAACGGGGTCAGTGACCACACGCCGGCCACGAGGAGGAGCGCGGCCACGAGGGGCAGGGCCGAGATGTTGGTCTGGACGACGAAGGAGCCCACCACCAGTGCCGCCACCAGCGAGAGGGGAGATCGATCGACGGCGGCTGCGCCCAACAGCACCAGCAGCACGAGGGGGAAGATGATCACCATCGGGTTCCACGGGCTGACCAGTCCCCCGAGCGCACCCTCCGAGTAGGTGATGCTTCCCGGGCCGACCGCGGCCAGCAGCGCGCCCAGTACGGAGAGCCACAGCGCAGCCCACAGGGCACGGGCCGGCGTGGTCCGTCGGCGCACCACCGCCACGCAGGCCACCGCGGCCAGGGCATTGACGAGGGCCGCCCCGACGAACAGGGCCCGGGGGCCCGAGCCGAGGACCCGGTAGGCGAGAGCGAGGAGGTAGAAGTAGGAAGGCCCGGGATGGTTCCAGCCGAACCGGTCGAACACGCCCAGCTGCTGGTGCCACTGCAGGGCCTCCCTGGTGTGGAGGTCGATGAGGGCGAGGTCGTCGGGCAGGTAGACGCCGCGCCCCGACTGGAGCAGCAGCCTGATCACGATGACGGTGAAGGGCACAGCCACGATGGCGAAGGCCGCCACGGTCATCATTGGGGGGGACGGGAACAGGGTGGCCGGCACGTCCCGACCCGTGGAGTCCGCGGCCTGCGGGGTGCTCCCGCGCACCGCCCCGGCCGGGGTCAGACCGGGACCGTCCGCCAGGGTGACGCTCGGCGGGGAGTCCGGACCCATGGGTGGCCGATTGTAGGGCACCGGTGCTCGGGCGGCCGGTGTGGCCGGAGTCGGGACGAGGACGGTCCGCCGGACGGCAACCAGCGTGCCGGCCCCGGCGTCAGAGGCTGGGGACGTAGCCTCCGCGGCCCATCAGCTCGCTCTCGAACGGGTCGACCGACTCGTCCACCCCTCCCTGCACCTCGGTCACCCACGGCAGGCGGTCACGGAGGATCCGCTCGACCCCGCCCTGGAGGGTGGAGGAACTCACCGCGCACGAGCTGCAGGCTCCCCGTAACTGCACCTCCACGACTCCGGTGGCCAGGTCAGCGGACAGCAGGGCCAGGTCCCCACCGTCGGCCTGGACCGCCGGCCGCATCAGCTCGATGAGGCCGTTGAGCTGGGAAAGGCGCTCGCCTCGCTCCTCGTCGGTGAGCGCGCCCCCGTCCGCATCGGACGCGACCACGAGGCCGGGCACACCGTTGTCGGGGCTGCTGTCTGCTTCTTCGCGATCCACGTCGGTCCTCTCGCCGCCACCAGGTCGAACCGGTGGCGGTTGCGGATTATTCCTGCACGCCAGTCTGCCGCGTCGACGGGACGGCCCGAACACCGGCGCGGAGGCGGCTCCGGGCCGGGGATCGATGACACCCGGGAGGGACGGCGGCGGTTACCATGGCTTGTGCCCATGGAGCGACCTGCCACTCCCCTGGGGCCGATCGGACTCATCCTGCCGACGTTCGTGCAGGACACGGCGCCTGCATGGGCCGATGCGTCGAGCAGAGCCGGAGGCCCAGCCACCGACCCTCTCGTCGAACTCGCCGCCCTCTGCCGAGACGCGGAGCAGCTGGGCGCCGACGCCCTGTGGGCCTGTGACCACCTCTTCTGGCACGGTCCGTGCCTCGAGTGCCTGACCGTACTGGCGGTGGCGGCCACCGCCACCGAGCGGGCGGTCCTGGGGAGCTGCGTCGTGCAGCTGCCGTTGCGCCAGGCGTCGGTGGTGGCCAAGCAGGCAGCCACGCTCCAGACCCTGACCAGGGGCCGGGTCGTCCTCGGTGTGGGTGTGGGGAGCCACCCCGGCGAGTACGAGCAGGCCGAGGTCGACTTCCACGCGAGGGGCCGGCTGCTCGACGACGGGATCCTCGAGCTCCGCCGGGCGTGGGCCTCGGGCGCCGGCGTGAGGTCCGGGGAAACCGGCGAAGGAGCGGCCACCTCCGAGCGCTACCGGCAGCTGCCCGAACCACCTCCGGTACCGGTGTGGGTGGGCGGCTCGTCCGAGGCCGCGCTCCGCCGGGCGGCCACGCTGGCCGACGGGTGGATGCCCCTCTTCCTCAGTCCCACCGAGTACGAAGGTGCCGTCGAGCGCCTGGCCAAGGAGGTCGACCGGGCCGGGCGCCCGGCTGAGGCGGTGACCCCCTCGATCGTCCTGTTCGTGTCCGTCGACGACGATCCCGGACGTGGACAGGCACGCGGCACCCAGTGGATGTCCTCGCTGTACGGCATCCCGGCCAAGGCGTTCGAGCGGCACCTGGTGAGCGGGACGGCCGCCGAAGTGGCCCAGGCGGTGGCCGCCTTCCGAAGGGCGGGGGCCGGGCACGTGGCGGTGTACGTCACCGCCGACCAACCGTTGGAGCAGTTCGAGCGCCTGGCCGCCGCCCTCGGGGCGACCGGCATCCGGACCCGAGGATAAGAAGGACACCATGGACCGCACCGCACACATCGTGGGCACCGGCATCTCGGCGATGAACCGGCGGGACGGCACCGCCGTGGAGATGGCCCACCAGGTGGTGGCCGACGCCCTGGCCGACGCCGGGATCGACCCGGCCGACGTGGACCTGGTGGTGTTCGGCAACGCCACCGCGGGCCGGCTGCTCGACCAGGGGTGCATCCGGGGCCAGACCTTCCTCAAGCACGCCGGCCTGCGGAACGCCGGCATCGTCAACGTCGACAACTCGTGCGCCGGGGGATCATCGGCGCTCCACCTGGCCACCCTGGCCAGCCTGGGAGGGAGCCCGGTGGTGCTGGCCGTCGGGGTCGAGAAGATGTGGACCGGCGACCGGGGCCAGACCCTCGCCGGTATCGAGGACGGGGTGCCCCTGGTCGACCGGATCCGCATGCACGAGGAGCTCGAGAACCCGTCGGGCTCGGTGCTGATGGCGCTCAACGCCGCCTGGACCGTCCAACTGATGGAGGAGCGGGGCGCCACGTTGGAGCAGTTCGCGGCGGCCGCGGTGAAGGCGCGCCGGCACGGAGCGCTCAACCCCAACGCCCAGTTCCAGTCCGAGGTCACCGTCGAGGAGGTGCTCGGCTCTGCGCCCATCGTGTGGCCGCTGACCCGGCTGATGTGCTCGTCGTTCACCGACGGCGCCGCCGCGGTGGTCCTGTCGGCTACGGCCAGGCCCGGGGCTCCGAGGATCCGTGCCAGCACCATCCGATCGGGCAACGGCGACCTCGACTACCACGAACGGCTGGCCGATGCTGCGGCGGTCGCCTGGGACACCGCGGGCATCGACCCGGCCGACGTGGACGTGGTCGAGCTGCACGACGCCACCAGCCCCGAGGAGCTCTACGCCCTCGAGTCCCTCGGCTTCTTCAAGCCCGGCGACGCCGGCCCGGCCACGCTGGCGGGAGACACCGCCATCGGTGGCAAGAGCGTGACGGTCAACACCAGCGGCGGCCTGGTGGCCAGGGGCCACCCGCTGGGTGCGACCGGGATCGCCCAGGTGGTCGAGCTCACCACCCAGCTCCGCGACGAGGCCGGGCCGCGCCAGGTCGAGGGGGCCCGATTGGCGGTGGCCGCCAACACCGGTGGCATGATCAGGAACGAGGCCGGCCGCGCCGATGCCGCCTTCATCGGAATCCACGTACTCGAGGCGGGCTGAGCCATGGAGAGCAACCAACGATGAACACGACACGCGGAGGCATCGTCAGCGGCTGGGGCATCGCCGTGCCCGACAAGGTGGTCACCAACGACGACCTGTCGGTCACCATGGACACCAACGACGCGTGGATCCGCGAGCGGACCGGCATCCGAGAGCGTCGCATCGGCGGGACCACCTCCCAGTTGGCCATCGAGGCCGGGTTGACCGCCCTGGAGAACGCCGGGCGCCGGCCCGACGAGATCGATGCCATCGTCCTGGCCACGACCACGCCGGACCAGATCGTCCCGGCCACGTCGGCGACGGTCCAGGACGGCATCGGCATCGTCGGTGGGGCGTTCGACGTCAACGCCGCGTGCTCGGGGTTCGTCTACGCCCTCACGGTGGCCCACGGGATGTTGGCCATCGGCGCCGAGCGCCTGCTGGTCATCGGGTCGGAGACCCTCAGCCGGATCACCGACTGGGACGACCGGTCGGTGGCGGTGCTGGTCGGTGACGGAGCCGGCGCCATCGTGCTCGAGGCCGTGGACGGCCCGGGCCAACTGCTCTCGTGGAACCTCGGTGCCGACGGATCGCTGCGGCACCTGCTCAAGTGCGACCACGGCGGCTACCTCTACATGGACGGCAAGGAGATCTTCCGGAAGGCCGTCCGAGTCGTCGTCGAGTCGGCGGAGCGGGCCGTCGCCGAGGCCGGCCTGACCGTGGACGACATCGACCTGATGGTGCCGCACCAGGCCAACCTGCGGATCATCACCGCCGCGTGCCAACGGCTGGGGATCCCCGAGGAGAAAGCGGTGGTGACAATCGACCGCTACGGCAACACCTCGTCGGCGTCGATTCCGCTCGCCCTGGTCGACGCCCTGGAGACCGATCGCCTGCACAAGGGCGACCATGTCCTCCTCACCGGGTTCGGTGGGGGGATGACCTGGGCCAGCGCCGTGCTCCGTTGGGGAGGGTGACCATGGCCCCGTCGCTGGTCGTGCTGGCCGCCGGGATGGCCCGTCGGTACGGTGGATGCAAGCCGTTGGCCCCGATCGGCCCGAACGGCGAAGCGGTCATCGATCTCCTGGCCAGCGATGCGGTGGCTGCCGGTTTCGGCCGCATCGTGCTGGTGCTCCACCCCGAGACGGGACCGGCCATCCGCTACCACGTCGAGCGGTGCTGGCCGGAGTGGGTGGATGTCGGGTTCGCCGAGCAGCGCCTGCCCCTCGGCACCGTGCATGCCGTGCTGGCGGCCCAGGGCGCGCTCGGCCCCACCGACTCCTTCGGCGTGTGCAACGCCGACGACGTCTACGGCGAGGTGGCGACGGGCCTGCTGAGCAGGCAGCTGCAGAGCGGAGCGAACGAGCACACGCTGGTCGGCTACCAGCTACGCGCCACGGTGGCCACCGACGACCCGGTCACCCGGGGCATCTGCGACCTGGACCAGAGCGGGTACCTGGCTGCCCTCACTGAGCGGCGCCGGGTCACACGACACAACGGCGGCGATCGATTCACCTCCGATGACGGACTGGGTCCTCCCGACCTGTCCGGTGACCTCCCGGCCTCGGTCAACCTCTGGGGGTTCAAACCGGAGATCTGGAAGATCTTCGAGGCGGCGATGGAAGCGTCCGGACTCGACGAGGACGCCATGGTGGCCGAGGTCGCCGCCGGGGGCGACGTCCCCAAAGCGGAGGTCCTCCTGCCCGAGGTGGTGGCCACGATGGTGGCGGACGGGATCGGACTGCCGGTTCGGGTCATCACCACCGACGCCAAGCTGCTCGGCGTCACCCACGCCAGCGACCTGCCGGTGGTCAGCGCCGAACTTTCCCGTCAGGTGGCGTGGGGCGTGAGGCCCGATCGCCTGTGGGACGGCCGGCGCTGAGCAGCGTCGCCAGCGTCGGACCTCGGTTCACCTCCCGGCAGCGGCCACCGCGGTGAGGGCGGCCTCGACGGCTTCGACCTCCCGGTCCAAGGAGAGACGTTCTACCACCGCGGCGCGACACCGACTCCCGAGGTCGGGATCGGAGCTCCTCCACGAGACGAGCGACCGGATCCGCTTGGCGAGGGCCGGGACATCGTCCGGTGGGACGAGGTAGTCGGCCAACCATCCGGTGAGGATCTCGGGATTGCCACCGACCCGGGTGGCGATGACCGGCACACCGCAGGCCAGTGGCTCGATGACCGAACGGGAGAAGGGCTCGGCCCAACGGCTCGGCGCGACCACCACGTCTGCCATCTGGATCAGGGGCAGGACGTCCTTGCGCGCATCGAGCCACCGCACGTCGCAGGAGGCTCCGAGGGCGCGCAGCCCGCCGGCGTAGCGCTTCGCATCATCGGGATCTGCGGACAGCGAGGATCCGCCCACCACGATCAGGCTGGCAGCGGGCTCGTCGGCAGCCACCTCGCAAAAGGCGCGCACGAGGACGTCCACCCCCTTGACCGATGCGATGCGGCCGGCGAACAGCACCACGAACGCCGAGGGCTCGATACCCAGTGCGTCACGCGCGGCAAGCCGGTCGTCGGCACTGGACGGCACGTAGTGGTTCATGTCGATTCCGGTATGGATGACCTCCATGCCACCCCGCTCGAGACCGGTGTGGCGCCAGAGGTCAGCCGTGTCCCGGGAGACCGACAGGGTCAGGGCGACATGGCGGAGACTGCGCCTCACCACCACGGGAAGTCGAGCCGGCTTCGGCAGGCAGAGGTGGAGCACCACCGGGGCGCGGCACAGCGCTCCCACACTCACGGCGAACGGGATGTCCAGTGGGCGGAACACGTAGATGAGATCGGGGCGGAGGCGACGGACCTGGGCGGCGGCCTCGACCACCCCGAGCGACGACCCGAGCGGCTGTCGTGCCCTGGGGAGGGTCCCGTCGATCTGGACCATCCGGCTGGCGAAGGCGCGCCAGTCCTCGGTGAAATCACCCGGCGTCACGTAGACGAGGTCTACTCCGTGCCCTCGGGCCGCCAACGACCGGCTCATCGTGAGCTGCGTGCGCTCCAGGCCCCCACGCGCCCCGATGTGGTTGGCCACCGTCAGCAGTCGCATCCCGAAAGTCTGGCATAGCGGGTTCGCTACACCCCGGTCGATGGTGATGACGCTCGGGACCCGCGGTGGCAGTCCGTGCCACGGCCCCCTCCCTGGCAGCACCTCCCGGCCCCGGTGGTGTCCCGTACCCGGTGCAATGACCACATCGAGGGACGCACGGACAGGCGGCGGAGGTAGCGTTGCCATGACGTCCCCGACAGGCAGGCCACGGCCGGCCTCCACCAACAGCCGGCACGGAAAGGTGGCGAATGCCCAGGACCGGATCGCAGCCCGTGGCGATGCCGTCGCTCATGTCCAGAGTCCGCCGGCGGGCCCATCAGGAGTTCCTCCGGGCCACGACCAGCCCGTTCAGCTCACGCGGCGACCGGCCGCTGCTGGTCCACTGCGGCTACCACAAGGCGGGGACCGTGTGGTTCCGGAGCGTCCTGCTCGCCGTGATGGGCCCGTACGGGCTTCGCCAACAGGAAGGGAAGTCGGATCCGATCCGGTCCGACACCGACGTGGCCTTCTACGCCCATGCCGGGAGCTTCGACCGGGAGCAGCTCGGTCACCGGTCGTTCCGGGGCTCCCACCTGATCCGCGACCCTCGCGACATGGTGGTGTCCGGATACGAGTACCACCTGGTGACGAGGGAGGCGTGGGCCCTCCGGCCGTACCCCCGGTTCGACGGCCTCAGCTACCAGGCCTACCTCAACTCGATGGACGAGCACGACGGGCTGATGGCCGAGATCGAATGGCTGGCGTCCGGTACGGCCGCCGCCATGGGCAGCTGGGACTACGGGCAACCCGAGTTCCTCGAGCTCCGCTACGAGGACGCACTCAGCGACGAGCAGGGCACGTTCAAGAGGCTGTTCCACTGGTACGGGCTCAATGACGCGGCCCATGCCGTCGGCATGGACGCGGTGGACCGATTGAGCCTCAGACGGGGAGGTGCGATTCCCAACCACGCACGATCGGGCCAACCCGGCGAGTGGCGGAAGCGGCTGTCACCCGAGCACGTCGGCCGCTTCAAGGAATTGACCGGGGACCTCGTGGTCCGCCTGGGCTACGAGTCCGATCGGGACTGGTGACACCAGGTCGGAACCGGTGACTCGCCGTGCCGTCCCCCGGGTTCCCCGGGGTGGTCGCCTTTCGGGCGGTGCACGCCCCGAGTAGATTGACACCATGGCCGAGGAGATGCCCAACCGCGAGCGGCTGCAAGCGCTCGCGGAGCGCCTGCAGCCGGAGTTCGCCGCCGCCGAGCCGTTTCCCCATGTGGTCATCGACGACATGTTGCCGGCGGAGACCATTCGGGACGTGATCGACGCCTTCCCCTCCCCGGGGCCGGAATGGGCGCACTACGACGACCCCAACCAGCTGAAGTACTCGTTGCGGGACGAAGAGGCGATGCCGGATCCGATCCGATCGGTGATGCAGCAGTTCAACTCGCAGGTGTTCGTCGAATTCCTCGAGACGCTGAGCGGCATCAAGGGGCTGCTGCCCGATCCGCACTTCCTGGGCGGCGGCCTCCACCAGATCCCCCGCGGCGGCACGCTGAAGGTGCACGCCGACTTCGACCAGCACCGCAAGCTGAAGGTCGACCGCCGGCTGAACGTGCTGCTCTACCTCAACGAGGACTGGCGGGACGAGTACGGAGGTCATCTCGAGCTCTGGGACAAGGAGATGACCCACGCGGTGGAGCGGGTCGCCCCGGTCGCCAACAGGGTGGTGGTGTTCAGGACGTCCGACACGTCGTTCCACGGGCATCCCGACGCCCTGGCCGTACCCAAGGGGAGGTTCCGGCGCTCGCTGGCGTGGTACTACTACACCGCGCCGGCCGTCGAGCGGACGGGGCACAACACCCTCTGGGCCGCAGGCGAGAACCCGTCGGGGTTGCTCGACAAGGTCCGCCGGCGCCTTCGAGCGTGACCGACGCCACCGGAGCCGGTGGTCCGTCGAGCCGGCGCCCGCTCGTCATCGCCGGGATGCCCCGCTCCGGCACCACCTGGACGAAGCAGGTCCTCGAGTGTGGCCCATCGTTCTACTCGCTGATGGAGCCCGACAGCGAGGGGCACCGCGGCTCCGCGATCTGGGCCAAGCGGCACGCCGGGCGGTTTCCGGCGCTGGCGCCGGGGGACCGGGACGAGGCGTACCACCGGCTCTGGTCCTGGATCCTCGACGGGGCCCCGGAGACCTCGAGGCTGCGGCTGGCCGCCCGGATCCTCAGGGTCGTGCCGCGTCCGACCATCAACCACTATCTGGAAGGACGGACGGCACCGGCCATGTCGCTGGCCGGTGCGCTCGGTCGTCGTCCCCCGGTCCGCCGCAATCCGATCCTCGACGATCACCGCCTCCTCGTGAAGACGGTCCACGCCCCGCTCTCGATCGGATGGCTGGCCTCGGAGTTCGAGATCGACGTACTCGTGATCCTGCGGCACCCGGGGAGCATCCTGGCCAGCTGGATCGCCCTCGACTACGTCGACCAGTACGTGCCGTTCCAGACGGTTCCGTCCGTTCGACGGTTGGCCGACGCATGGGACGTGCCGCCGCCGGGCCACGACCCGCTCGAACAGATGATCTGGCGGATCGGTGTGATGCTCACCGCACTCGAACAGGCGGCCGGGCGCCATCCCGAGTGGGTGGTGCGCACCCACGAGCAGCTGTGCCGGGACCCGAACGACGAGTTCCGTCGGCTCTACGCCGACCTCGACCTCCAGTGGACGGAGGCCGCCGCCGCCTGCCTTGTCGAGAACGACCGTCCCGGAAGGGGGTTCCGCACGCGCCGGCTGGCGGCGGAGCTCCCCGACAACTGGAAGCAGCGGTTGACGCCCCATCAGGTCGCCGAGATGCAGCGAGTGCTGGCCCGATTTCCCCTCAACACCTGGACTGCCGATGACCTCAGCGTCGCCGACGACCAGTAGCCGCACGGATCGCCGGCACCCCCCGTCCGGCCCCTGTCGGCCCCGAGGTCGGCGTCGCGCCGTGTGGTACCGTCAAAAAATGGACGCGGCCCGTCGAGAGTGCGTGCTTCCGTCGGGGGGTGCGGACGCGGGCCGGGGGCACCTCGTCGCCATGCGGGTATGACGACGCCGTCGGGCGACGCCGGAGAGGCATCGGGCGCGCGGCCACTGGTGATCGCCGGCATACCGCGTTCCGGCACGACGTGGACCCTGCAGGCGCTCGAGTGCGACCCGTCGCTCTACTCGCTGAAGGAGCCCGACAGCGAGGCGGACCGCTCCTCGGCCATCTGGGCCAAACGGCATTCGGGTCGGATCCCGGTGCTCTCGCCGGGCGACCGCGACGACCGGTATCACCTGCTGTGGGCATGGATCCTCGACGGCGCCACGGAGAACGCTCGTCTGCGAGTGGCCGCCCAGATGCTGCGCGTCATGTCCCCGCCGGCGTGGGGGAAGGCGACACGGCTCCGCGCCATACCGACGCTCGAGCGCAAGCGATACCTGAGAGGTGGGTTCTCACCGGCCATGTGGCTGGCCGGTGCGATCGCCAGCCATCCTCCGGACCGCCGCAATCCGGTCCTCGACGACCACCGCCTCCTCGTCAAGACGGTCCACGCACCCCTGGTGATGGACTGGCTGGCCTCCGAGTTCGAATTCG